>Ga0256404_1001832_pt1 | contig 49332 bp, 44 predicted proteins | sample RumenRJG_01DNA_FD_185990 | JGI IMG/M metagenome (GOLD analysis project Ga0256404, IMG submission 185990) | Bovine rumen microbial communities from Lethbridge, Alberta, Canada - RJG_01 | ecosystem: Host-associated > Mammals > Digestive system > Stomach > Rumen | place: Canada: Alberta | collected...
GGTCTACCGGACGGTTCGGAAGCTGGCGGCTGAGATGGGAGAACGGTTCATTCTTGTACGGGGAAATCATGACCAGTTCCTGCTGGATTATCTGAACAATCCCGCAGCTCTTGAGCTCTGGCGCGTCAACGGCGGACTCCGGACCCTCGCCTCCTTTGAACTGCACCATCAGCCGCTGGAGGAGGTGGGCCGGTTTCTTTCGCGGACACCGCTCTGGTTTGAGACGGACCGGTTTATCGCGGTTCACGCGGGCCTTGTGTCAGAGATCCCTTCGGATAATGACCCGGATATCCTGCTCTGGGACCGGTCGGTGACAGGGGGAAGCTATCGCGGAAAGCTCGGAATCGGAGGACATACGCCGATGAACGCCCCCTGCCTTTTTACGGAAGACGGACACGCGCTGGTTCTTGGGGAGGACGTCCGGATGACGCTTCCGGAGAGAGGATTCATCTGTCTCGATACAGGCTGTGTCTTCGGACGCCGGCTTACGGCGATGATCATCGAAGACGACGTCTTCCGTCTCGCCTCGATGAAAAAGATGGATTACTGAATGATCTTATTTCGTCTCCGGGCTGTCCGGATCGAATTTGTATCCCATCCCCCAGATCGTCTTGATCAGGTTGCCTTTTGCGCCCATCTTGCTGCGGAGCTTTTTCACATGCGTATCGATGGTCCGGGCGTCTCCGAAGTAATCATAATTCCACACGGCGTTCAGGATCTTCTCGCGCGAGAGCGCGATTCCTTTGTTCTCCACGAAGTAGGAGAGCAGCTCGAACTCCTTGAAGGAGAGTTCCACTTCGCGGCCGTCGATGGTTACCTGATGAGCTGTCTTGTCAATCCGGATCCCGGCTGATTCCAGCACATCGCCCGTACCCACGGCTCCGGAGCGCCGGAGTACCGCGTCCACCCTGGCGACCAGGATCTTCGGCGAAAACGGTTTCGAGATGTATTCGTCCACGCCGAGGTTGAAACCGAGCAGCTCATCGCGCTCATCGCCCCGCGCCGTCAGCATGATGATCGGTACCTTCGAGTACTGACGAATTTCTCTCACGACCTGCCAGCCGTCCATTTTCGGCATCATGACGTCCAGCAGGATCAGGGCGATATCCTTTTCCCTGAAGAACCGTTCCACAGCCTCCTCGCCGTCCGCCGCCTCGATGACGGTGTAATTCTTCTTTTCCAGAAAGTCACGGACGAGCTTCCGCATCCGAGCTTCGTCATCCACGACCATTACCTTCAGCTGATCCATTCGGTTTCCTCCCTTTGCTGCCTCCGGGAAACGCCGCTTATGCGGTCCGGCTCCCGCTTTGCTGTCTTTTCACGCATCTTACTGTTTTCTGCGGCAACTGCCTGTCATTATAATCTCCAAATGTGAACGAAGATTGAAGTCGGCGGCCTGAAAAATGCATAATAAAAAAGAAAATTAAAAGCGATAAATATGATAAATAAGATATCAACATAAAAATGTACAGATAATATGGTTGTTGCTGCCGGAAATGCGGGATATAATAAGGTAAACAGACCGGATTCGGACGGAATCGGTTACAAAAAGAACACAGGGAGGAAAGGGCTATGAGAAGAGGATTTGCCATCGTGCTTGCGGCAGTCATGACATGTCAGGCCGTATCAGCGGCGCCGGTTTTCGCCGCGTCATCCGCAGAGACGGCCGCATCGGACATGAAGGTGGCCATGATCACCGATTACGGCGATATCACCGACATGTCCTTCAACCAGACGACCTATGAGGCGGGCAAGTCGTTCTGCGAACAGAACGGCCTCGACTTCACCTACTACAAGCCGGAGGGAGATTCGACGGCGGACCGCAGCGCCATGATCGACAAGGCAGCGGCGGACGGGTACAACGTCATTCTGATGCCGGGCTACGCCTTCGCAGAGGCGATTGTCGACGAGGCGGATATGTACCCGGATGTGAAATTCATCGCACTCGACGTATCGCAGGGCGATCTGGATGACGCTTCGGGGGAGGACGGCTACTCGAGGGATAATGTCTACAGCGCCGTCTATCAGGAGGAGCTGCCGGGCTATATGGCGGGATACGCGGCTGTGAAGATGGGATACCAGAAGCTCGGCTTCCTCGGAGGCATGGCGGTCCCGGCCGTGATCCGCTACGGGTACGGATATGTGCAGGGCGCCGATGACGCGGCGAAGGAACTGGGCGAAAGCGGCGTTGAGGTCAATTACGCCTATGGCAACCAGTTTTTCGGCGACGCGGACATCACGGCGGCGATGGACACATGGTACAGCGGCGGCACGCAGGTCGTCTTCGCCTGCGGCGGCGGAATCTACACTTCCGCCTGCGAGGCGGCTGAGAAGGCCGGCGGCAGGGTGATCGGTGTCGATGTGGATCAGAAAGAGACGATAGACAGCCAGTATGGCAGCGGAATGTGCATCACATCGGCTGTGAAGGGACTGGCTGCGACGGTTAATACGCTTCTCGGCGCGGTCCGTGACGGGAAATGGGGGGACTACAAGGGGAAAGTGGAAAACCTCGGCCTCGTGAGCGGCGATGATATGTCCCTCAATTACGTCGGGCTGCCGGAGGACTCCACGGTGTTCACCGATACCTTCACGGATGACGACTACAAGGCACTGGTGAAGGATCTATACGACGGAAAAATCAAGGTCGAGAGCGACACGACGGCGGAGGAACCCGCGGCGGAAAACATCACGGTGAATTTCCAGGGCAACCTGAAGTAAGTGCGGACGAAACGAATCCGGGGCCGGCAGATTCAGCATCTGTCGGCCTTCTTTGAACCGCTGACGCGTTCCTGGAAATCTGCCGGACCGGGGGATTTCCCGTTTGAACGACGGGCCTTGCGACGCGCAGCAGGACGGGAAAGGGGATGATCGGATTGGAGGAAACGCCCTACGCCATCGAGATGCTTCATATCACGAAGCGTTTCCCCGGCGTCGTCGCGAACGACGATGTCACACTGCAGCTGAAAAGGGGAGAGATCCACGCGCTGCTCGGAGAGAACGGAGCGGGGAAATCGACGCTGATGAGCGTGCTCTTCGGACTTTATCAGGCGGAGGAGGGGGAGATCCGGAAGGACGGGAAAACGGTGAAGATCACCGATCCGAACGACGCCAACGCGCTGGGTATCGGCATGGTGCACCAGCATTTCAAGCTGGTGCAGTGTTTTACGGTACTCGACAACATCATCCTCGGTGTGGAGACAACGAAGCACGGCTTTCTTGAGACCGGCGAGGCCCGCCGGAGGGTGATGGCACTCTCGGAAAAATACGGGCTTCGTGTCGATCCCGACGCGAAGATCGAGGACATCACGGTCGGCATGCAGCAGCGGACCGAAATTTTGAAGATGCTTTACCGGGAAAATGAGATCCTGATCTTCGACGAGCCGACGGCGGTGCTTACGCCGCAGGAAATTGAGGAGCTGATGCAGATCATGCGGAATCTTGCCCGGGAGGGCAAGTCCATCCTCTTCATTTCCCATAAGCTGAACGAGATCATGGAGGCGGCGGACCGCTGTACGGTGCTCCGGCGCGGCCGGTGCGTCGGAACAGTGAAGATCGCCGATACAAACGAGCAGGAGCTGAGCCGGATGATGGTCGGCCGGGATGTGCAGCTGGTGGCGGAAAAGCAGCCGGCAAAGCCGGCAGACGTCATACTCGACGTACAGCATCTCACCGTCCCGTCGAGACTACACGGAACGGATGCCGTGAGGGACGTTTCCTTTCAGGTGCGCGGCGGCGAGATCGTCTGTATCGCGGGCATCGACGGGAACGGCCAGACGGAGCTGATTTACGGGCTCACCGGCCTGATGCCGGTCCGAAGCGGACGGATCCTTCTGTGCGGAGAGGATGTATCGGGAGCGAGGGTGCGCGAGCGCTCCCGATATCTGAGCCACATTCCGGAAGACCGGCAGCGGCACGGACTGGTGCTGGATTATCCTCTTGACTACAATCTCGTGCTGGAGCGGTATGACAGGAAGCCGTTTGTGAACAGGGCCGGTTTCCTTCGCCGGAAGCAGATCCGGAATTATGCGGATCGTCTGATCCGTCAGTATGACGTCCGCTGCGGCCAGGGAGCGGCTACGATCGTCCGCAGCATGTCCGGCGGCAACCAGCAGAAGGCGATCATCGCCCGCGAGATGGACAAGGATCACCGCCTGCTGGTCGCGGTTCAGCCGACCCGCGGTCTTGACGTGGGCGCGATCGAATACATCCATAAAAAAATCATCGCGGAGCGGGACGCGGGGCGCGCGGTTCTGATGGTATCACTTGAACTGGAGGAAGTGATGAACGTGTCGGACCGCATTCTCGTGATGTACGAGGGCCGCATTGTCGGTGAGCTGGATCCGAAACGGACCAGCGCCGGAGAGCTTGGTCTCTATATGTCGGGCGCGAAGGGGAAGGAGGGATGAAGATGAACCGGAAGCGGTCCGTTCTGGAAAACAGTGCCGTGCAGTCCGTCCTCGCGGCCGTTCTGTGCATTCTGTCGGGGCTCCTGATCGGCTATATCGTTCTCCTCATCATCAATCCGAAAGGGGCGGGCGACGCGATTATCACGATGGTGAAGAATTTCATGGAATATCCCACGCGGCCGCCCCGGATGAAAGCGCTGGGCAATACACTCGTCAAGACTGCCCCTCTTCTGATGTGCGCTCTCTCCATTAACTTCTGCTACAAGACGGGGCTCTTCAACATCGGGGCGGCGGGGCAGTATGTGGCCGGCGCAGCAGCCTGTCTGTACGGGGCGCTGGGACTGCATCTTCCCTGGTATGTCTGTCTGGCGATGGCCGGCGCGGCCGGCGCGCTCTGGGGGTGCGCTGTGGGTCTTCTGAAGGCGTACGCCAATGTCAACGAGGTCATTTCGGGCATCATGCTCAACTGGATCGGACTGTATCTGGCTAACATGCTGCTGCAGAACGTGAAGGAATCCACAAGCCCCTATACGCTTCATGTCAGCAAGGCGGGCCGGAACTCGCTTCTTCCCTCCGCCGGACTGAACGCTCTTTTTACGAATAACCGTTATGTCACCATCGCCATTCCGCTGGCTGCCGTCTTCGCGGTCGTCATCTGGATCGTGCTCGGCAGGACGAAGTTCGGCTATGAAATCCGCGCGACCGGATACAACCGGGACGCGGCGCGCTACGCGGGCATGAACGAGAAAAAGAACATCATCCTGACGCTGGTGATCGGCGGCGCGCTGGCCGGGATCGGCGCAGCCTTTCTCTATCTCAGCGACTACGAGCAGTGGTCGGTCACCCAGTCCTCGGTGCCGGCGATGGGGTTCAACGGAATCGCGGCGACCTTCCTCGGCGGTCTGAGTCCCATCGGAACGATCTTCGCCTCGTATTTTATCCAGCATATCACAAGCGGGGGAAGTCTCATCAACAAAAGCATGTATCCGTCCCAGATCGCGGACCTCGTCACGGCGATCATCATCTATCTCTGCGGCTTCGTGATGTTCTTCCGGACCTCGATGAACCTTCGCCTCGAACGCAGGAGAAGCCGTCCGGCGTGTGAAAACGACAGGGAAGGAGGTGGCGCTTCATGATCCTTCTGCTTCAGTATACGCTGATTTTCGCGTCGGTTCTTACGCTTGTGGCGCTCGGAGGCTGCTTCAGCGAGCACTCCGGCGTGATCAATCTGGGCCTCGAGGGCATTATGGTGATCGGGGCGCTCGGCGGAGCGCTGGCGATGAAACGGATGGGAGACCTGCCGGGGGCGGCTGTTGTACTGCTCGTGCTCCTGATCTCCGCCGTATCCGGCATCCTTTATTCATCACTGCTGGGGCTCGCCTGCATCGGCTTCCGCGCGGATCAGACTCTGGTCGGCACGGCGCTCAACATTCTGGCGACCGCGGCGGCCACCGTTGTCGTCAAGGCGGTCAATATGGCGGAAAATCCCGACAATGTGTCCTCCACCGTTCAGTACGGCGCCGCGAAGCGGGCCTTTATCCTGAAGCTCGGACGGTTTCAGTTCAACTGGTTCATGCTGGCGGCGCTGGCGGCGCTGATCGCCGCGTACCTGATTCTGTACAGAACCCGGTTCGGACTCAGACTGATGGCCTGCGGGGAAAATCCGCAGGCGGCGGACAGTGTCGGAATCCATGTCCTCCGGATGCGCTGGGCCGGCGTTCTGATCTCAGGCGCGCTGGGAGGAATCGGTGGGATCGTCTACATCACGGCCGGCGTCAGCGAATGGAAGTTTGAGACCGGCGTCGCGGGGTTCGGTTTTCTCGCTCTTGCCGTGATGATCTTTGGCGCGTGGCGTCCGCTGAATATCGGACTGGCGGCGCTTCTCTTCGGTTTTTTTCGCGCGCTGTCAAACGTTTACTCCGGCTTTGACCGGCTTGCGTCTCTCAAAATTCCCGGATCGGTCTACAACATGATGCCGTATATCATCTCGCTCCTTGTGCTCGCGTTTACATCGAAAAATTCAAGGGCGCCGAAGGCGGAGGGGATCCCCTACGACAAGAGCGCGCGGTGAGCGGACATATCCGGTGCGGCAGCGGAGACGGATGCATGTTCCGCAAAAAACGCAGAGATCGGCGGAGAGGGAAGAGTCTCCGCCGTTTTCTTATTTTTATCACATTCCTGCGGTAAGGTATCAGAAGATGCGGTCTCCAGGGACAAAGACGGGAGCGGACGCGTCGAATTGACAGGAAGCGGGTGAGGGATATGAACTGGCTGAGACGAAGACAGGAGAGGATGAAGGCGCGGACGCATTCCATGACACGGGAACTGTCACTCCTGATCGCCTCGATCATCGTGCTGGCGCTGGTGGTGATCGGCGTCATGACCTGGCTCTTTCTGGAGCCTTTCTACCGGAGTGACAGGATCAGGAGGATGAAGGATACCTATCAGCAGCTGGTTTCGCTCACGAAGAGCGAGATCGACTCATCGGAATCGATCAAGATGATGCTGCTGAACAACAATATTCAGGTGACGATCGTGTCAAGTACAATGGATTCGGTCTACACAACGAGTCACGAACCGAACCGGAATCTGGTGCGTCTCTATGAGTATGTCACGGGGTTTGCAAGGGAGAACACGGATGTACTCGAGAAGACGGACGCCTATACCCTGCAGATCACAAAGGAGGCCCATCCGGCACTCGATTATCTGGAAATGTGGGGGCAGCTGGAATGTGGGGATTACTTCCTTCTTCAGACGCCGCTGGACAGCATCCGATCTGTTGCGAAGCTGACACTGATGTTCTATCTTCTGCTCGGTGCCGGCGTGATTCTGATCTCGGTCGCTGTCGTCTGCTTCCTCGTGAGGCGCTACACGCGCCCGATCGTGCAGCTGACCGCTCAGGCCCGGCGGATGGCAAATCTTGATTTCGAGGCGCGCTATGAGGGATCGGAAACGAACGAGATCGGCGAACTCGGCCGGAGCTTCAACAAGATGTCGTCGGAACTGGAGCGGACGATTTCGGAGCTGAAGTCCGCCAACGCGGAACTGCAGAGGGACAACGAGAAGAAGACGAAGATCGACGAGGTCCGCAAGGAGTTTCTGAACAATGTCTCCCATGAGCTGAAGACGCCGATCGCGCTGATTCAGGGGTATGCGGAGGGACTGAAGGAAAATATCGCCGAGGACGCGGAGAGCCGCGACTTTTACTGCGACGTCATCATCGACGAGTCATCGAAGATGAATCATATGGTGAAAAAGCTCCTGACGCTCAACCAGCTCGAGTTCGGCAACGATCCGGTGGTGATGGAACGGTTCGATCTGACCGGACTGATCTCCGGCGTCATTCAGGGGATGAAGATTATGATTGACGAGGCGGGAGATGCGGTTTCGTTCGCGCAGAAGGAGCCGGTCTATGTCTGGGGTGACGAGTTCAAGATTGAGGAAGTCGTCACCAACTATCTCAGCAATGCGGTCCATCACTGCGAGAACGAAAAAAGAATCGAGATCACGATGAAAGAAGAGGACGGAATCGTGACGACGACCGTCTTCAACACCGGACGTCCGATTCCGGAGGAGGATATCGGACGCGTCTTCGAGAAGTTCTATAAGGTGGATAAGGCAAGAACCCGCGCTTACGGAGGATCCGGCATCGGACTTTCCATCGTTCAGGCGATCATGGACGGCCATCAACAGCGCTGCGGCGTGAAGAATTATGAGAACGGCGTGGCTTTCTGGTTCACACTGGAGAGCAAGTCGGAGGAACAGGTCCAGACGCCTTCCTGAACTTGCCGTTCATTTCCGGAACGGAATATGGTATGATGAACCGGATGAACGGAAATGACAGGGAGCGGAAGACATGATAGCGATCATCGATTATGACGCCGGGAACGTCGCGAGCGTGGAAAAAGCGTTCCGGAAACTCGGGCGTAAGGCGGAGATTACCCGTGATCCGGCCGTGATTCTGAAGGCGGATCATGTGGTTCTGCCGGGCGTGGGCAATTTCGGCGACGCAGCCGGCAATCTCAGAAAATACGGTATGGATGAGGTCATACGGGACGTCGTCAGAAAGGAGATCCCCTTCCTCGGCATCTGTGTCGGGATGCAGCTGCTCTATGAGGGAAGCGAGGAGAGTCCGGATGTACCGGGACTCGGGCTGATCCGCGGTCAGGTCCGCCGCTTTCCGGGCGGGGAGGGACGGAAGGTTCCCCAGATCGGGTGGAACTCGATCTTCATGATGAACGGAGACGAGCTGCTTGACGGTGTTCCGAACGGAGCCTTCGTCTATTTTGTCCATTCCTATTACGGCAAGGCGGAGAACACGAACTGCGTACGCGCGGTCTGCGGCTACGGGCCGATCTTTGATGCGTCGATTCAGAAGGGACGCGTGTTCGCCACACAGTTCCATCCGGAAAAATCCGGGAACGTGGGTCTCAGAATCCTTGACAATTTCGTACATGTCAAGTGAGGAGGGCGGATTATGCTGACGAAACGAATCATTCCCTGCCTTGATGTGGACGGAGGCAGAGTGGTAAAGGGCGTCCGCTTCGTCGATCTCGTCGATGCGGGCGATCCCGTGGAGGTCGCGAAGGCGTATAATGAGGAAGGCGCGGATGAACTGGTCTTTCTCGATATCACGGCTTCATCAGACCGGCGCGACACAGTGGTGGATATGGTCCGCCGTGTGGCGGAGCAGGTGTTTATCCCGTTTACGGTGGGCGGAGGCATCCGCAGCGTAGACGACATGAGACGGATCCTCCGTGAGGGCGCCGACAAGGTGTCGGTAAACACGGCGGCGGTCGAACACCCGGAGCTGATCCGCGAGGGCGCGGAGAAATTCGGACGCCAGTGCATCGTGATCGCCATTGACGCGAAGCGGCGACCGGACGGATCCGGATGGAATGTCTTTGTGAAGGGAGGCCGGGAGGATACCGGCCTCGATGCGGTTGAATGGGCGAAGAGAGCCGTTTCTCTCGGCGCCGGCGAAGTGCTTCTGACCTCCATGGATGCGGACGGAACGAAGAACGGCTATGACATCGGACTCACAAAGGCGGTTTCCTCTGCGGTGGACGTGCCGGTGATCGCTTCGGGGGGCGCCGGGAAGGCGGAGGATTTCTATCAGGCTCTGACGGAAGGCGGCGCGGATGCCGCTCTGGCGGCTTCGCTTTTTCATTTCAACGAGCTTTCCATCGGAGAGGTGAAACAGTATCTGGATGAACGGAAGGTTCCGGTCCGCTGGTAAGGAGGAGCGGCAGACATATGGCGATCACGGGAGAATGGGAGAAGGCGCTGCGGCCTGAATTCGCGAAGCCGTATTACGCGGAGCTTTATCGGACGGTCCGGGAGGAATACCGGACGCGGGTGATCTATCCGCCGGCGAAGGATATTTTCAACGCGTTCGCCTTCACACCGCTTGAGAAGGTGCGTGTCCTGATTGTGGGACAGGATCCTTATCATGAGCCGGGTCAGGCCAACGGCTTGTGTTTCTCCGTCCATCCGGGCGTGCCGGTTCCTCCGTCGCTGGTCAATATCTACAAGGAACTGCACGAGGATCTGGGATGCCGGATCCCGGACAACGGGGATCTGACGCACTGGGCCGAACAGGGCGTGATGCTGCTCAATACCGTGCTGACGGTTCGTGCCCATCAGGCCAATTCTCACCGGAATATCGGATGGGAAACCTTCACGGATGCCGCGATCCGCGTGATCGCGGCGGAAGACCGGCCGATCGTTTTCATTCTCTGGGGAGGAGCGGCACGCCGAAAGAAGAGTATGATCACCAATCCGAAGCATCTGGTGATTGAATCGGCTCATCCGTCGCCGCTATCGGCCTATAACGGGTTTTTCGGAAGCCGCCCGTTTTCCCGCTGCAACAAGTACCTTGAGCAGAACGGCCTTCCGCCGATCGACTGGCAGGTTCCGGATACGGGCGAAAAGCGGAAGACGGACGCAGGGCCGGCCGGCGCGGCAGAATCATGAGGGAAGGAAGTACACTGCATATGTCACAGTCAGCGAAGGGTCAGGTGACCAGACAGGCCGCGTTTCTGATGGCCGCCCAGATGATCTCGTCTGTCATCGGACTGCTTTACCGGAGCCCGCTCCATCTGCTGATGGGGTCCGAGGGCGACGGATATTATCAGTATGCCTATGAATGGTACACCATCATACTGCTGATCTCGTCGTACAGCATTCCGAGCGCGGTGTCGAAGGTGATGGCGGAGCGGCTGGCGGTGCACGAGTACCGGAACGCCTTCAAGGTTTTCAAGGCAGCTCTTCTTTATGTGCTGGTTGTCGGCGGAGTGGGCGCGGCGGTGGCCTTTTTCGGCGCGCCGTTCATCCTCGCGAAGCAGCCGGACGCGGTGCTGGCTCTTCGCGTGCTTGCGCCGACGATCATGCTGTCCGGCTTCCTCGGAGTGTTCCGCGGCTTCTTCCAGGCGCATAACACGATGAAGCCCACAGCGGTTTCCCAGGTCGCCGAGCAGATCATGAACGCCGTCTTCTCGATCCTGATGGCGTATCTGCTGACCCGTCCGTATGCGGGCAACCCGGGACTCAGAGGAAAATTCGGCGCCGCCGGCGGCACCATCGGCACGGGCGCCGGTGTGGTGACCGGGCTTGTCGTGATGCTGCTGGCCTGGTTCGTGAACCGGAAGATGGTTTCGCGCCGCATCGCCCGCGACCGTCATGAGAAGGAGGAGTCCTATCAGGAAGTCATCCGCGTGAGTCTTCTGATGTGCACGCCGATCATTCTGGCGACCTGCGTGTACAATCTGACTTCCGTCGTGGATCAGGTGATCTTCACGAACGTGATCACCGGCAAGGGATATACATCGGCGCAGGTCAGTATTCTCTACGGCATCTTCGGCTACCGCGTCAAGCCGATCATCAATATCCCGATCGCGCTGGCGTCCGCCACCTCCACCGCGCTGATTCCCGCGGTGGCGACTTCGATCTCGCGCGGATCAAAAAAGGAAGCGGTATCCAAAATTGACGAGTGCATCAAGATGACGCTTTTCATCTCGATTCCCTCCGCGGTCGGCGTGGCGGTCCTGTCCTATCCGGTCATGTTCGCTCTTTATCCGGGAAGGGCGGTCACTGTAGAGGCCGCGGCGCAGCTGCTGAGCCTCGGGGCAGTCTCCGTGGTGTTCTACAGCCTCTCGACTGTGACAAACGGGGTGCTGCAGGGACTCGGCCGGCCGTCCGTCCCGGTCCGCAACGCGGCCGCTGCGCTGGGCGTCAATGTCGCGGTTCTCTATGTGACGACTGCGCTTCTCAACTGGCATGTCTACGGCATCGTCGTCTCGATCCTTGCGTACTCGATGACCGTGATGATCCTCAACGCGCTGTCGGTACGCAAGTATGTCGCCTACAGCCACTCGGTCCGGCAGTTCGCCGCACCGGTGAAGGCGTCCGTCGTGATGGGCGCGGCGGTGGGGGCTGTCTACTGGATCCCGAAGCTTCTGTTCGGCTTTATCTTCAGCCGGTATCTTGCGAGTGCGCTGCTTCTCGTCGTATCCGTTCTGACCGGTATCGTGGTATACGTGCTGATGTATGACCGTTTCGCGCACCTGACGGATGATGAGCTGCGCCGTGTTCCGCTGGGAACGCGCCTTCTGCATCTGCTGCGTCTCCTTCATCTGAGGTAAATGCAGCCGCAGCCGTCCGATTCCGATCCAAAACGTTTCAGAACGTGCGGCGTGCGCGGCGGCAAGGGTTCCGGGCGCATGCCTGAACGTATGACAGATGCGGCAGTACATGCCCGGATTCGGGCCGATGAACCAGGAGAAACCCGGAAAGGAAGGCGGATGAAGACGGAAAAGACGAATCATCGGGCGTATCAGCGGGAACTCGACCGGCTGATCGCAAAGAACAGGGAGGCCGGCATTGTGCCGAGCCTCCTTCTGCATAGCTGCTGCGCGCCGTGCAGCTCCTATGTGCTGGAGTATCTGTCAGAGGATTTTTCCATCACGGATCTCTACTACAACCCGAATATTACGGAGAAGGAGGAATACCGCCGGCGTGCGGATGAGATGAGGCGGCTGATCGGGGCGCAGCCCCATCTTCATCCCGTCTGGTTTGTCGAAGGTGTCTACGAGCCGGACCGCTTTTTCGAAACCGTGAAGGGGTATGAGAAGGAACGGGAAGGCGGGGCGCGCTGCCTTCTCTGCTTCCGCCTCCGTCTGGAGGAGGCTGCCCGCGCGGCCTGCGGGGGATATACGGATCCAGCCGACGGAAGGCACAGGATGTACGACTTCTTTACGACCACACTGACGATCAGCCCGCTGAAGGATGTGGATGCGATCAACCGGATCGGAGAGGAGATCGCCGGAGAATGCCGGGCGCGGTTCGGCCCGGAGGCGCCGCGGTGGCTCCCGTCGGATTTCCGGAAACACGGAGGCTATGCGCGGAGCATCGAGCTGTCCCGTGCCTACGGACTTTACCGGCAGAATTACTGCGGCTGCGTATTCTCGAAGCGGCGGGATCTGCTGATCGGCCGGCGGAACGATCCGGAAACGGGCGGGAATCCGTGAGACCGCTGATGTTGCGCATCGGCGGGGCTTGCAGTATAATGGGCGGAAATTCAGATTAAGAAAGGGGATCATATGGCTCAGCTTTGGGGCGGACGTTTCACAAAGCAGGAAAATGAACTGGTGAACGCGTTCAATGAGTCTTTGACCTTCGACCGGCGGCTGGCCGAGCAGGATATCGTCGGCAGCCTCGCCCACGCGGCGATGCTGACGCAGCAGGGGATCCTGACGAAGGAAGAGGGCGAACAGATCATGGAGGGACTGGAGTCCATCCATAAGGACATCTCCGACGGTACGCTCAAGGTCGCCGGGGATTATGAGGATATCCACAGCTTTGTGGAGTCCAATCTGATCGAACGGATCGGCGAAACGGGGAAGAAACTTCACACCGGCCGGTCAAGAAACGATCAGGTGGCGGTGGATATGCGCCTCTATGTGCGGAATGAGCTCGACGAGATCTCTGACCTTCTGCTGGAGCTTCTGCATACCGTCCTTTCCCTGATGGAAGAGCATCAGCATACTTATATGCCCGGTTTCACACATCTTCAGAAAGCGCAGCCGGTTACGCTGTCCCATCATTTCGGCGCCTACTTCGAGATGTTCCGCCGGGACTATGAGCGGATGATCTCGATCCGCGGCCGGATGAACGTCTGTCCGCTCGGAAGCGGCGCGCTCGCCGGGACAACCTATCCGCTTGACCGGCAGATGACCGCGCAGATCCTTGAATTCGACGGGCCGTGCGAGAATTCGATGGACGGCGTCTCGGACCGGGATTATGTCATCGAGACACTGGACGCGCTGGCGATTGCCATGATGCATCTCTCCCGGCTCTCCGAGGAGATCTGCATCTGGAACTCGAACGAGTACCAGTTCATCGAGCTGGACGACGCGTACGCGACGGGCTCCAGCATCATGCCCCAGAAGAAGAATCCGGATATCGCCGAGCTGATCAGAGGAAAGACCGGACGCGTCTACGGCGCGCTCGTCCAGATGCTGACGACGATGAAGGGCCTTCCGCTTGCCTACGACAAGGACATGCAGGAGGACAAGGAGATGACCTTCGACGCCGTCGATACGGTGAAGAACTGTCTGACGCTTATGAAAGGCATGCTGTCCACATCCCGCTTCAACGAGGAGAGAATGAAAAAGAGCGCGCAGCAGGGCTTCGCCAACGCCACCGACGCGGCCGATTATCTTGTGAGGAAGGGCGTTCCGTTCCGGGACGCGCACGGGATGATCGGGCAGCTGGTGCTCCGGTGCATCGAGAAGAATACGAGCCTTGACGAACTGCCGCTCAGTGAGTACCGCGCGGTATGTCCGGCCTTCGACGAGGATGTCTACGAGGCCATCTCCCTGTCCGCCTGCGTCAGCCGGCGTCTCACGAAGGGAGCGCCCGGCGCCATGGCAGAAGAGATCGCCGGAGCGAAGGCGTATCTCCGTATGATCGAGGATCTGGACAAGTCTGAGGAGCGGTAAACCCGGCGCCGCCTGCGGCGGCGCCTTTCTGTGAGGAGGAAAAACAAATGTCTGAGAAACTGAGAGTCGGTATCCTTGGCGCAACGGGAATGGTCGGCCAGCGTTTCATCACGCTGCTTGAGAATCACCCGTGGTTCGAGATCCATACGCTGGCGGCGTCCGCGTCAAGCGCGGGCAAAACCTATGAGGAGTCTGTCGGCGGACGTTGGAAGATGGATACCCCGATGCCGGAATCGGTGAAGAAGATGGTCATCAAAAATGTGTCCGACATCGAGGATGTGGCGAAGGATGTGGATTTCCTTTTCTCAGCCGTCAATATGTCGAAGGATGAGATCCGCGCCATCGAGGAGCAGTACGCCCGGACAGAGACACCGGTCGTCTCGAATAACAGCGCGCACCGCTGGACGCCGGATGTGCCGATGGTCATTCCCGAAATCAACCCGCAGCACTTCGAGATCATCGAGGCGCAGAAAAAAAGACTGGGGACGAAGAGAGGCTTTATCGCCGTGAAGCCGAACTGCTCGATTCAGTCCTACACGCCGGCTCTGGCCGCGTGGATGAAATTCGGACCGACGGACGTGGTCGTCAGCACCTACCAGGCGATTTCAGGTGCGGGCAAGACCTTCCGGGACTGGCCTGAGATGGAGGGCAACATCATTCCGTTCATCAGCGGCGAGGAGGAAAAGTCCGAGCAGGAGCCGCTCAAGGTGTTCGGCCATATTGAGAACGACCGAATCGTGAAGCTTGAGAGCGATCTCCGCATCACATCCCAGTGCATCCGTGTGCCGGTGCTCAACGGCCATACGGCGACGGTGTTCCTGAACTTCAGGGAGAATCCGACGAAGGATGAGCTGGTGGAGGCGCTGCGCAGCTTCAGCGGCCGTCCGCAGGAGCTGGGGCTTCCTCACGCGCCGGAGCATTTTATCCAGTATCTTGAGGAAGACGACCGTCCGCAGGTGGCGCTGGACGTCAACTTCGGCGGCGGGATGGGAATTTCCATCGGACGTCTCCGCCGGGACAGCATTTTCGACTGGAAGTTTGTCGGCCTTTCGCATAACACGCTGCGCGGCGCGGCGGGCGGCGCGGTCGAGTGCGCCGAGATGCTGAAGGCGCTCGGCTACATCACGAGAAAGTGACCTGAGGAGGATCCGTGGGGAAAGCATTATTTATCGCGGAGAAGCCCAGCGTGGCGCAGGAGTTCGCGAAAACGCTGGGCGTCACGGGGGGAAAGCGGAACGGGTACCTTGAAACGGAGCGCTATATCGTCACATGGTGTTTCGGCCATCTGGTGACGATGAGTTATCCGGAAGCCTATGACCCGAAGCTGAAGAAGTGGTCCCTTGATACGCTGCCGTTTCTCCCGGAAACCTTTCGATACGAGATCATCAGGGAAGCCGCTGACCAGTTCCATACGGTCAGCGGCCTTCTTTCGCGGGATGATGTGGACTGCATCTATGTCTGTACGGACTCCGGACGCGAAGGGGAATACATCTACCGTCTGGTGGAGATGATGACCGGCCCGAAGGTACGGGAGAAGGAGAGGCGCCGCGTCTGGATCGACTCCTTCACCGACGAGGAAATCCGACGGGGGATCCGGGAGGCGAAACCCGAGTCGGAGTATGACCATCTGGCGGACGCGGCCTTCCTCAGAGCGAAGGAGGACTATCTGATGGGGATCAATTTCTCCAGAGTCCTGACGCTCAAGTACGGAAACTCCATCGCGTCCTACCGCAAAGCGAAGTGGTCGGCCATCGCGGTCGGCCGTGTGATGACCTGCGTGCTCGGTATGGTGGTCCGGCGGGAGCGTGAAATCCGTGCCTTTGTGAAGCAGCCGTTTTACCGGGTGACCGGATCCTTCGAAGGCATCGGAGGAGAGTGGCGCGTCTCGCCAGGCAGCCGTTACGAGGGATCGCCGAAGCTGTACCGCGAGAACGGATTCCGGGAACGGGCGGATGCGGAGGCGCTGATCTCCGTACTGAGCCGGGGACGCTCGGCCGGGGGGACGTTCCGGGCGTCCGGTATTCCGGAGGAAACTTCCTGGAAGAGAGGCGGGCGGAGCCCGTCGGAGAGGGCGGAATCCGGGCCGTCCGAAGCGAACGCGCCGGTTCCCGCTCCGGGACCGGACGGTGCCGGCACAGCTCCGGCTTCGGAGAAGAGCGCGGAAACGGAGCCGATCCGGGCGCTTGTCGAATCCGTATCCCGGAGACAGGAGAAGAAGAACGCGCCGCTTCTTTATAATCTGGCGGAGCTTCAGAACGACTGCTCCCGGCTCTTTCATATCTCGCCCGACCAGACGCTGAAGATCGCGCAGGAGCTTTACGAGAAGAAACTGACGACCTATCCGAGAACCGATGCCAGAGTGCTGTCCACTGCAGTGGCGAAGGAAATCGCGTCGAACCTGAAGGGGCTGACCCGCGTGGAGGCGGTTGCCGGATTCGCGAAGGAAGTGCTCGACGGGACGGCGTGGAAATCGATCGGACGCACGCGCTACACCAACGACAAGGCGATCACGGACCATTACGCCATCATCCCGACGGGATCAGGTCTGGGCGCGCTGCGCTCGCTCAGCGATCTGAGCAGACGGGTGTATGAGGCGGTCTGCCGCCGCTTTCTCTCGATCTTTTTTCCGCCGGCGCTCTATGAGAAGACGTCCGCCGTGCTGCTCCTCGACGGGGAACGCTTTTATGTCAGCGCGCGCCGCCTCACGGAGGAAGGCTATCTCCGGGTGCTCGGGAAACGCAGTACGCCGAAGGACGGGGACGACGGAGCGGAGGAGACGCGGTTGACGGCCGCCCTGCTGAAAAAGCTGAAAAAGGGTGCGTCTCTTGTGACGGACCGTCTGGAGGTCAGGGAGGGCGAGACCTCGCCGCCGAAGCGCTATACATCCGGATCGATGATCCTCGCGATGGAAAATGCAGGACAGCTGATTGAGGACGACTCCCTCCGGGAACAGATCCGCGGTTCGGGTATCGGAACGAGCGCGACCCGGGCGGATATTCTTGCCAAACTGGTGAAGATCCGGTATCTGAATTTGAATAAGAAGACGCAGGTGATCACGCCCGAGCTGCTTGGGGAGATGGTTTACGATGTGGTCGATCACTCCATCCGCCCGCTGCTGAGCGCGGAACTGACGGCGAGCTGGGAGAAGGGCCTCACAGGCGTCGCGGAAGGGCGAATCTCCACGGACGAGTATATGGAGAAGCTGGAAGGCTTCGTCACGCGGCGCACCAACGCGGTGAAGCAGCTCCGGAACCAGCAGGAGCTGCGCACCTGCTATGACAGGGCGGCTGCATGTTACAGAAAACCGGCCCGGACGGCGGGAAAGCGGTCCGGCGCATGATGGAGGTGGAGTTATGGCACAGGAAGAACAACTGACGATCAGAGAGCTTTTTACACTAACGGAGACGGCGGCAGAGGAATATCTTTCCTCGTTTACCTATCCGTGGGAGGCGCTTGGCGGCATTCACGATCTGATTCTCGAGCTGGGGCCGAAGCTGCCCGCGGACCGGTTCCATCAGGTGCGGGAAGATGTCTGGATCGCCAACTCGGCTTCTGTTTTTGATTCGGCGTATTTTGGCGGCGCCTGCATCATCGGCGAGGATACGCAGGTCCGGCACTGCGCTTTCATTCGGGGCGACGCGCTCGTGGGAAACGGCTGCGTGATCGGGAACTCCGCGGAGCTCAAGAATGTGATTATCTTCAATTACTGTGAGGTGCCGCATTACAACTATGTAGGGGATTCCATTCTCGGATTCCACGCGCATATGGGTGCCGGATCGATCACGTCCAACATCAAGGCGGACCGCACGAATATCGTGGTAAAGGGAAGCCGTCCGATCGAGACAGGACGCAGAAAGATCGGCGCAATGCTGGGCGACTGGGTGGAGGTCGGCTGCAATGCGGTGCTGAATCCGGGGACCGTCGTCGGCCGGCACTCCATGATCTACCCGACGAGCTGTGTCCGCGGCGTCATCCCGTCGGAGACGATCGTGAAGCCGGACGGCAGCCGGATCGCAAAAAGATAACGGGAGAAAACAGGGATTTTCCGAAAGACGGTAAAGGACATGCACCCGACTGTCCGGGCCTTATGACGGTCCGGCAGGCGGCTGCATGCCCCTTTTATTTTATTGCCATCCCGAGGCAGAAACGGCCGATCAGGAAGAAGACCATGAACTGGGCCGGATAGAAGACATAGAAGAAATATTTGCTCTGGCGTCCCCTCTGTCCGTTGTACAGCAGCAGCGGCAGGAAGGCGAAGACTGCGGGCCACTCCCAGAGCCCGACGAGAATCGCGCCCGCCGCGCACTGAAGAACCCGGTCGTCCCGAAGCAGGAAGAGAAGCAGGATCAGCAGCATACCCCGGAAATCATAATCGAGATGAAAGGTCTGCGCGAGCAGGATAAAGGGCACGGCGGCCAGAAACTGAAGGGCGAGCCGCACCTCCGGAGGATGGATGCGCCGGACCTTTCCGACCGCGTCGAAGGCCCAGAGCATGCCGACGCCCATCGCCAGCTCGAACATCACGTTCTGATGGCCGGGGTACCAGAACGTCTGGTACAGGCAGAGATCGAACGGCACCTCCGAGATCAGTCCGAACAGAAGCAACCGGATGATATAGCGGAGACGGCTGTGCGTATGAACGAAGCCCTCGACCAGAAGAAAGCAGAAGATCGGGAAGGCGGTGCGGCCAACAGCCCGGAGAAAGAGGTAAAACTGGTAGAGATTCCAGAGACTGCCGGTCCGGCTGATCGGGATATGAGGGCGGATCAGGCTGTTGAAGATCAGGCAGGCGGCGCCGTGGTCGATCGCCATCGTGACGATCGCGATCCGCTTGAGGCGCGCGCTGTTGAAGATCCGATAGGTTTCGCTGACGGAAAACTGCATGTCCGGTGATTCTCCTTCGAAGATGGCGCGGGACGGTCCCGGAGGCCGGATAAAGCCATTCTACAACAGACAGCTGAAAAATCCTACCGTCGGACAATTTTTCTTTCCGCGTCTATGGCTTTATGCTATACTTACCGGAGTGAGTAAATCCATCCAGAAAGGAGATTTGCAATGATTTACACCAAAAAAATCGAATCGCAGTGCCCGGTTACTCAGGGCGTGCATCATGGCGCCGCTCCGATCCCGGAGGAAGGACAGTGGGTTCAGTCGAAAAGAGTGGAGGACATCTCCGGCTACACCCATGGCGTCGGCTGGTGCGCTCCGCAGCAGGGTGCATGTAAGCTTTCCCTCAACGTGAAGCAGGGCATCATTCAGGAGGCTCTGATCGAGACGATCGGCTGCTCCGGTATGACCCATTCCGCGGCGATGGCGGCTGAAATCCTGCCGGGCCTTACGGTTCTGGAGGCCCTGAACACTGACCTTGTCTGCGATGCGATCAATACCGCGATGCGTGAGCTGTTCCTGCAGATCGCCTACGGCCGTACGCAGAGCGCGTTCTCCGATGACGGTCTGGCAATCGGCGCCGGCTTCGAGGATCTCGGCAAGGGCGACCGCTCGATGGTCGGCACGATGTACGGCACGCTGAAGAAGGGCCCGCGTTACCTCGAGATGACCGAAGGCTACGTCAGACAGATCGGCCTTTCGGATGAGGGTGAGATCATTTCCTATAAATATGTCAATTTCGGAAAGATGATGGACTTCATCAAGGGCGGCATGGACGCCAACGAGGCACTGGAGAAGGCGTCCGGCGTCTACGGCCGCAAGGACGACGTCGTCAAGTGGATCGATCCGAGACAGGAATAAAGAAAGGAGGAAACGGACATGGCATTATTTGAATCTTACGAAAGAAGAATCGACCAGATCAACAAAGTTCTGAACAGCTATGGCATTGCCTCCCTTGAGGATGCCCGGAAGGTCTGCGAGGATGCGGGGCTGGACGTCTATCATATGGTTGAGAACATTCAGCCGATCTGCTTCGAGAACGCGAAGTGGGCGTATACGGTCGGCGCGGCGATCGCCATCAAGAAGAACTGCCGCAGAGCGGCGGACGCGGCGGCGGCCATCGGCGAGGGCCTTCAGTCCTTCTGCATTCCGGGATCTGTCGCGGACCACAGAAAGGTCGGACTTGGCCACGGCAATCTGGGCAAGATGCTGCTGGAAGAGGATACCGAATGCTTCGCTTTCCTTGCGGGACATGAGTCCTTCGCGGCGGCGGAAGGCGCGATCGGCATCGCCAACAACGCCAACAAGGTCCGCAAGAAACCGCTTCGCGTGATCCTGAACGGTCTCGGCAAGGACGCGGCGAGAATTATCTCCCGTATCAACGGCTTCACCTTCGTTGAAACGCACATGGACTACAAGAAGGGCGAAGTGATTGAGGACGGCCAGATCGCTTATTCCAACGGCCCGCGCGCGAAGGTCAAGTGCTACGGAGCCAATGACGTCACGGAAGGCGTCGCGATCATGTGGAAGGAGAACGTGGACGTTTCCATCACCGGCAACTCCACGAACCCGACCCGTTTCCAGCATCCGGTTGCGGGTACATACAAGAAGGAACGCCTTGAGGCCGGAAAGAAATACTTCTCCGTGGCTTCCGGCGGCGGCACGGGCCGTACCCTTCATCCGGACAATATGGCTGCCGGCCCTGCCTCCTACGGCATGACCGATACGATGGGCCGTATGCATTCCGACGCTCAGTTCGCAGGTTCTTCCTCCGTTCCGGCGCATGTGGAAATGATGGGTCTCATCGGCATGGGCAACAACCCGATGGTCGGCGCGACCGTTTCCGTCGCGGTTGCAGTAGAGGAAGCGGCCAAGGCCGGGAAGTTCTGAAAAATGCCCGTTTTTAAGGCTTTTTCGGTGCTGTGAATTGTGCAGACAATTCGTAAATAGCAGGTTGCTTGTACATTACTTGTACATTGTTGTGAGGGTCAGGCAGAATTGTCTGACCCTTTATTTTTGCCGTTTTTGCACCAGACCGTGCCGCCATCCCGCCGGCACGGCTTTTTTCGGTGTGTGTTCGGTTTCTTCAATGCCGGATTCCGCATCCTTCTGCTATAATGGCAGCAGGTAAACCGAAATGATTTCCGGAGGTGAGAAGATGGATTACATGAAAGAGACTTATCCGAAGCTGGCGGCATCCGTGATCAGAAAGCTGGAGGCCAGAAACATGAACGGCGTGTATTTCGCGGCCGCGGAGGAAGCGAAGCGGGCGATTCTTGCGGAGATGCCGGACGGAAGCTCCGTGACGTGGGGCGGGAGCATGACCTGCGAACAGATGGGTCTTTTCGAGGCATGTCTGTCGAGCAGCCGTCTTCAGGCGCTGGACCGCACCGCCGCGAAGACGCCGGAGGAGCGGAGAGAACTCTACGCGCGTCAGACGCTCTGCGACTACTTCCTGATGAGCGCCAATGCGGTCACGATGGACGGCGAGCTGGTCAATATCGACGGCAACGGGAACCGCGTCGCCTGTCTCATCACCGGACCGGCGCATGTCTTCGTCATCTGCGGGATGAACAAGATCGTCACCGACCTCGACAGCGCGGTCAAGCGAGCGAGAAACACCGCCGCTCCCGCGAACGTCCTCAGAGTCGGAAGAACGGAGACTCCCTGCCTTAAGAACGGGCGGTGCGCGGACTGCCTCAGTCCGGAGAGCATCTGCAATCAGTTCGTGATTACCAGGAGAAGCGGCGTGAAGGGGAGAATCAAGGTCTTCCTGATCGGCGAGGCGCTCGGATACTGAAAAGGGGCATGGCCCATGATCGAAGTATCCCCCATAAACGTTTATCGTTTTTACAGATTTGCAACACATCCGCGTCACACTTTCACGGTATCTTCTTATTCAACACAGAACAGCCGGGCAGTCAGAGACAGGTCCCCGTTCTGTTTGAAGATAGAGACTCACTGTAGAGCGCGGTACATTTCCTGCGAATGTGCCGGAACCCCGTAAAAGGAGGCGGATTCAATGAGAATCATTCTGATGGCGGCTGCATTTTTTCTTGGACTGTATCATCCGTTCCTCGCGGAACAGAGGAACAGGATCAGCGGTCTGATTCTTCACAGATAAGCGGTCATACCCTTCTCCGCATCGCAATTTAGAGCGGAGAAGGGTGCTTTTTTGTCTCAGCGGCCGGAATGGCCGGTCTACTCGGAAAAAAACACGCGCACCGCGATGTCCATGCTATAATGAAACTAACTGAGTTTGGGGGTAACAGCATGGACACACTGAGTATACTGAAAGATCTCTGCATCATCATTGTCTGCGGCAAGCTGTTCAGTCTGGCAGCTCGCAGGATTCATATGCCGGAAGTCGCGGGACTGATCATTTCCGGAATCCTGATCGGTCCGAGTGTCTTCAATTTTGTGAAGGAGAGCGATTTCCTCTCCGGCATGGCTGAGATCGGCGTCATTCTCCTGATGTTCTCGGCGGGACTTGAGACCGATATCGGAAAACTGAAGGAGTCGGGGCTCAAGGCGACGCTGATCGCCTGCAGCGGCGTAGCCGTTCCGATGGCGCTGGGCGCGGTTCTCTATATGTGCTTTTACGGATTCGCCGGGCCGGGCACCGAGCAGTTCATGAAGGCGCTTTTCATCGGAACGATTCTGGCCGCGACATCCGTTTCCATCACCGTGCAGGCATTGAAGGAGCTCGGCAAGCTGAATACGACCGTCGGCACGACGATCATGAGCGCGGCGATCATCGACGACGTCATCGGTATTCTTGTGCTGACCGCCGTCATGAGCATGAAGGATCCGTCCAACAACATCGGACTTGTTGCGCTGAAAACGGCGATTTTCTTCGCGATCGCGCTCGGAGGTGGCTATTTCATCTATCAGCTGATGAAAAAGCTGGAGAAGCGCGCACCTCATACACGGCGGATTCCGATCCTGGGCATGGCGCTGGCCTTCGCGCTTTCCTATATCGCGGATAAGTATTTCGGTGTCGCTGACATCACAGGCGCATACTGTGCGGGCGTGATCCTGAGCTCACTGGACAATTCCGAGTACATCGAGCGGAAGATGGACATCAACTCTTACATGATCTTCGGGCCGGTCTTCTTCGCCAGTATCGGCCTTCAGACGAATCTCCGCCAGCTGGACACCACGATCCTGCTGTTCTCGGTCGCCTTTGTTGTCGTCGGCATGCTGGGCAAAATCGTCGGATGCGGACTGATGGGCCGGGCCTGCGGCTTCAGCGGGCATGACAGCTTGAAGATCGGCGTCGGCATGATGACCCGGGGCGAGGTCGCCCTGATCGTCGCGCAGCGCGGTCTCAAGGCGGGACTGATGAGCAGCACCTATTTTACAGCCGTGATTCTCCTGATCATCGTCAGCTCGATCATGACGCCGATCGTTCTGAAGGCACTCTATGAAAAGCACCCGGAATCCGCGTGAGACTATGACGAAAAAAGAACTGGCGCTGGCCGTCATCGAACGGCTTAAGAAAGCTTATCCCGACGCGCACTGTACCCTGGCCTATGAGGACGCGTGGCAGCTGCTGATCAGTGTCCGTCTTGCCGCGCAGTGCAGGGACGAACGGGTGGATCAGATCACGCCGCTCCTTTACCGGCGGTTTCCGACGGTGGCTGATCTGGCCGTCGCCGATCCCTCCGAGATAGAGGAAATCATCCGGCCCTGCGGGCTCGGACACAGCAAGGCGCGGGATATTTCGAAATGCATGCGTGTTCTGCACGAAACCTATCATGATCAGGTTCCTTCGGATTTTGACGAGCTTTTGTCGCTTCCCGGTGTTGGGAGAAAGAGCGCCAACCTGATCATGGGCGATGTGTTCGGAAAGCCGGCGATTGTCACCGATACACACTGCATCCGGATCTGCAATCTGCTGGGGCTGGTTGATCATATGAAGGAACCGGCGAAGGTGGAACGGGCGCTCTGGAAGATCGTGCCTCCGGAGGAAGGCAGCGATCTCTGTCACCGGTTTGTCCAGCACGGGCGGGAGGTCTGCATCGCGCGGAGACCGGAGTGCGGACGCTGCTGCCTGCGTGACCTTTGCCGTCATGCGCTTGAGGAAGGAAAGCACATCCCGTCATGATATCAGTAAAGTGCAACCGGAAGGAATATGAGGCCGCAGTCGATCGGTTCCATCTCGATCCACGCGGGATGCGGGAGGAGATGGAGAAAGCGGTCGTCTTCGAGCGCTTCTTTGACGATGACTATTCCTGGGATCAGCTGTTCTCGAAACACGCTGAGATGGATCCGCAGATGGAGCTTGATGCGCGCGCGGATACGGCGGCGGATCTGGCTGAGAAGGAGGGACGGCGCCTTGCCGGAGAGGCGGTGCGGTCCCTTGCGTCGCTTGTCGGGGCCTTCAGCCGGAAACGCGAATACGGTTATGATTTTCTCCGCCATTTTCTGACGGATTTTTATGTCCCTCTTGTTAAAAAGACGCAGGAGGAGTGGATCAGCGACGCGTCGGGGTGCCGGGAGGAGGTATCGGACCAGTCACTCCGACTGTCCATTCTGACCGATAAGGTGCGGACGGCTCCCCGTCTCGGCGGCAGCCGTGAGTCACTGACGCTTGACTTTCTCGAGGGAGCCGATGACTATCTGACGGCTGTGACGCGTCTTCGGATCCGGGAGAACCTGATCCGCGTGATGAGCACGATCCTTTCCTACTGCAGCCGGATGATGCCGGACGAGGCGGAGGCGATTCTGGGACACGGACAGGAGTCCGGAGAAAAAGAAAGGCCGGGCGGGCCGGTCCGGAAGGAAGCGGCAGGCGGGACGGGAGAGATTCCGCCGGAGACGCTCCGGACGGGCCGTCAGGACAGAAACGGCCCGGCTGTCCGCGGGGAAGAGAAGCCGGAGGCGGCCGGACGGCGGCTTGCCTTTCCGAGAAGACTGACGATGACGACGGACGACGGCAGCGAATACACAGTCGAGGCAAGCGACGGGGAACAGCGTCTGTTCCGCGCCGGACTTACGCCGGACGAGGCGCTCGCCGCGATTCGGACATGGATGAGATGAGAGGAGTTTTTCGATGAGATTTATCTATCCGGCGGTTGTGACGCCGAAGGAGGACGGGACATGGCATGCGTCCCTTCCGGATCTTGCTTCCTGCGAGGCGGACGGCACGTCTGTGGACGACGTTCTACGGAATGCCAATCAGGCGGCGTGGGAATGGATCGATCTGGAAATGCACGAGGAGGAACCGGATCTTCCCTCGGCCAGCGACCCGGAGGACATCCCGCTGAAGGAGGGACAGTTTATCCGGAATGTGCTGGTGATCTACCGGATTCTCGAGGGCTGGGAGGAATAAGGAGCAGATGGAGATCGAGCGAAAGTGGCTGGTAAAAGGCTGGCCGGAAGAGAGCCTGCCCCTTCTGTTCGAGCAGCGCATGCGGCAGGGCTATCTCTGTGTCGTCCCGACTGTGAGGATCCGCGAGGAGGCGATGACGGGCGGGGATACGGAATATATTCTCTGCCTGAAGTCCGGACATGGACTGGCCCGGGAGGAAGTTGAGATCCCGGTCAGCCGTGAGCGCTTCGGGGAAGTCGAACGGATGATCGGTCTTCCGCTGATTCCGAAGATACGGCGGACCTATCAGCTGCCAGACGGCCTTCGGCTGGAGGTAAACCATGTGGACGAAGGCGAGTCTACGTCGTTCTGGTATGCGGAGGTGGAGTTCGGCACTGTGGAGCAGGCTTCCGGGTGGAAGCCTCCGACGGAGGCGCTGGCACGGTATCTGAAGGATGAGGTGACCGGAACGCCGGGACAGTCCATGGGCGCGTACTGGACGGCGACGCGGTCCGGCAAATCATGAGGATCAGAGGAGGCTTTCAAACAACATGTACCGTCTGACATCGAAACTGATCATTTACAGGAAAATTCCGAAGGACAGCATTCTGTTCCGGCTCTCGGACATCTGCCACCGCTTCTATGAAGGATCCTATGAGAATGAGGAGCTGATCGGGGAAATTCTCGATCAGATCAACCGGCTTCTGGACGTGGCGACGACCTATGGCTTTGACCGGAACCTCTGGCATAACTATCTGGCGTTTCTGCTGGCGATGACGGAGACGCCCTTCACGCTGGTTTCGGAGAAGGTCGGCGCGAACGACGGGTCGGTCAATCAGTTCGCCGAAAACGATCTGGAGGTCTTCCGCGAGCTCTTTGACTACGATTTTTCGATCATCGAAAAGGAGCTGGGCATCAGCTGCTTCTCGGTCATTGAGAACTACCATGCCGTCGGCAAGGCGGAGCGGATTTACAACAAGAGCGTCAGCGACAAGGTCCAGGCGCTGAGCCTTGCCATCGAGAGCGCACATGACGGGAAGGAGATGTACCGGATCGTCACCGACTTCTACCGGGCCTACGGCGTCGGAAAGTTCGGCCTCAACAAGGCGTTCCGTATCGAGGAGGACAACCCGGAGCTTCTGGTTCCGATCACCTCCACGTCCGACGTGGTGCTGGACGATCTGGTGGGCTATGAGATTCAGAAGAAAAAGCTGATCGAGAATACCGAAGCCTTCGTGGAAGGACGCGCCTCCAACAACGTGCTGCTCTACGGCGATGCCGGCACCGGCAAATCCACGTCGGTCAAGGCGATCCTCAACCAGTATTATGACCGGGGACTCCGGATGATCGAGGTCTACAAGCACCAGTTCCAGTACCTGTCCAGAGTGATCTCCCAGATTAAGAACCGGAACTACCGGTTCATCATTTTCATGGACGATCTTTCCTTCGAGGAGTTTGAGATCGAGTACAAGTATCTGAAGGCGGTGATCGAGGGAGGCATCGAGACGAAGCCGGAGAATGTGGTGATTTACGCTACATCCAACCGACGCCATCTGATCCGGGAGACCTGGAAGGACAAGAATGAGCGCGATGAGGAGCTGCATACCAACGACACCGTGGCGGAGAAGCTTTCCCTGTCCGCCCGTTTCGGCGTGCAGATCGGTTATTTCCGCCCGTCGCCGAAGGAATTTCAGACGATCGTCACCGAACTGGCGAAGCGGTATCCGGACATTCATCTGACGGATCAGGAGCTTTTGGCGGAGGCAAACAAGTGGGAAATTTCCCATGGCGGCATCTCCGGCCGTACGGCACAGCAGTTCATCAATTATATTGCGGGTCAGCCGGGAACGCACTGAGTCCCGGCTTTGATGCGGGGCGGGGCCGCCGTCTGTTTGAAGACAGACAGCGGCCCCGCCCATCTCGTCTGTCGCGAATTGACCGCGCGGCCTGCAATTGCTATATTAAGCAATGTTAAGCGCCTGGACGGGAAATACAAACGATGAAATAAGAACGAACGGCCTGTACGCCGGAAACGATAAGGGAAAACAAGAAACGGAAAAGAGGAAAGGAGGAATTTCATGATTGGAAAAGAGGAAAGGATGAATTCCATGATGGAAGAAGCGAAGCAGCATCTGCGGACAAAGCTGATTCCGTTCTGGACGTCGCTGCGTGACGACAGGTACGGAGGCTGGTACGGCTATGTGGATTATGATCTTCATACAGACCGGGAGGCGGTGAAAGGCTGCATTCTGATGAGCCGGATCACATGGTTCTATGCAAATGCAGCCATGCTGCTCGGCGACCCGGACTGCCTTAAGGAGGCGGAGCACGGGTTCCGTTTCATCAAGGAACACTGCCTTGACAGGGAGAACGGCGGGATCTACTGGTCTGTGACCTTTGACGGAAGACCTGAGGATACGACGAAGCACACATACAATCAGGCGTTCTGCATTTACGCGCTCTCTTCCTACTACGATGCTTCAAAGGACCCGGAAGCGCTTGAGACAGCGGACAGTCTTTTCCGTGTCATCGAGACAAAGATGCGGGACGAGGGCGGCTACCTGGAAGCGTTCGACCGGACGTTCCGCCCGGCTTCCAACGAGAAGCTGTCAGAGAACGGCGTGATGGCCGTGAGAACGATGAACACGCTGCTTCATGTGCTGGAGGCCTACACTGAACTGTTCCGCGTGACAGGCCGCGAGAATGTGAGGGAGAGGCTTCATGAGATTCTGCGGATTTTCGAGACGAAGGTCTGGAATCCGGATCTTCGCCGTCAGGAGGTTTTCTTCGATCATGAGTACCGGTCGCTGATCGATCTGTATTCCTATGGTCACGATATCGAGACAGCCTGGCTGCTGGATCGGACGCTGGAGATTCTGGATGAACCGGAACTGACAGAGCGGCTTCGCCCGATTACGGTCCTGATGGCGCAGGAGGTCAGGAAGCAGGCGTTCGACGGACGGTCGCTCCCGGCAGAATGCGAGAAAGGCGTGGTGAAGGAAGACCGGGTGTGGTGGGTGCAGGCGGAAACCGTGAACGGGTTTCTGAACGCATTTCAGAAGACCGGCGACAGAAGCTTCCTGGACGACGCGAAGAGCGAGCTTGCGTTCATCCGGCGCTATGTGGTGGATCCGCGGGAGGGGTCCGAGTGGTTCTGGTATGTCTCGAAGGATGGTGTTCCCGCCGAGGAGCCGATTGTCGAGCCGTGGAAATGTCCGTATCATAACGGACGGATGTGCTTTGAAATCATAAGGAGGGGAATCGATGCTTAATCCGCAGTATTATATTGAGAAGGCGAAGCAGGAAAGGCTGCTTGAGAGAAAGAACGAGAAGACGGACGAATACAACGGCGTTTTCAGCCGCTACAGGTACCCGGTTCTGACAAGGGAACATATTCCGCTCACATGGAGATATGATCTGGATCCGGAGACGAATCCGAACTTCGAGGAGAGACTGGGCGTCAACGCGGTCCTCAATTCGGGCGCCATTGAATTCGGCGGGAAATACTGCCTCGCAGCCCGGATCGAGGGCAACGACCGGAAATCTTTTTTCGGTATCGCCGAGTCGGACAACGGTATCGACGGCTTCCGTTTCCGCGACTACCCGATTCAGCTCGAGGATACCTGTCCGGAAGAAACGAACGTCTATGATATGAGACTGACAAAGCATGAGGACGGGTGGATCTACGGCGTCTTCTGCTCGGAGAGCAAGGATCGCTCCGATCCCGATCTTTCCGCGGCGGTGGCGGCGGCCGGCATCGTCCGGACGAAGGATCTGGTGAACTGGGAGCGCCTCCCGAATCTGGTGACGAAGCATTCGCCCCAGCAGCGGAACGTGGTGCTCCATCCTGAATTTGTGGACGGGCGGTATGCCTTCTACACCCGGCCAATGGACAGTTTCATCGACACCGGATCGGGCGGAGGCATCGGCTTCGGCCTCTGCGACGATATCACCCATGCGGTCATCGACGAGGAGAAGATCCTGAGCCGCCGGCGCTACCATCAGATCACCGAGGCGAAAAACGGGGAATGCACGGTGCCGATCCGGACGGAGAAGGGCTGGATTCATATCGCACACGGCGTGAGAAATACAGCCGCCGGTCTCCGTTACGTCATCTACGCCTACGCGACGGCGCTGGACGACCCGTCCCGGGTCATCGCCGAGCCGGGCGGGCTTCTGATGGGGCCCCGTGGCGGCGAACGGGTCGGCGACGTGTCCAACGTCCTGTTCTCCAACGGCGCCATCGTGAAGAAGGACGGGACGGTGCTGCTCTACTATGCCTCCAGCGATACCAGAGTGCATGTCGCCGAAACCACGCTCGGGCGGCTGACGGATTATGTCTTCCATACGCCGTCGGATCCGGGCCGGTCCGTGCTCTGCGTGCAGCAGAGATGTGGGATGATCCGGCACAATCTGGAAATCCTTAAGAGAGAGGAAGGATAACGCGGACGGTTCGCGCGGCTTGACAGCTTCCGAAGCGGAAGCGTAGAGTGGCGTCAGGACGGTCTTTTACGGCGGAATCGCAAAGCGGCGGCATGACGTTTTTTCAAGCGGAAGCGCGGAGCGGCTTTGCGACAGCCAGCGGAACGGACCGGTGAGAAAGGAGCGGAAACATTGGCGATACTGAAGCTGAAGCCGTCCTGCAAGGATTATTTGTGGGGCGGTCACCGACTGGTGGATGAATTTCATAAGGAATATGACGGGCCGGTACTGGCCGAGACATGGGAGCTGTCCTGCTATCCGGACAGCCCCTGCTGGATTGTGAACGGTCCGGACGCGGGGAAGACGCTCCGGAGCTATCTCGACGCAAAGGGATGGGACAGGCTGGGAACAAACTGTGCGCGGTTTCGTGATTTTCCGATTCTCACGAAATTTATCGACGCAAAGCAGAGCCTCTCGATTCAGGTTCATCCGGACGACGCCTATGCCATAGAGCATGAGCATCAGTTCGGGAAGACAGAAATGTGGTATGTGGTGGATGCGGATCCGGGCGCATTTCTGTACTACGGCTTTGAGAAGAAAATCAGCCGGGAGGAGTTCGAGCGCCGTATCCATGACCACACACTGGAGGAGGTGCTTCACGCCTCTCCGGTAAAGAAAGGCGACGTCTTCTTCATTCAGGCCGGCACGCTGCATGCGATCGGGAAGGGAATCCTGATCGCGGAGATTCAGCAGAACTCGAATGTCACCTACCGTGTCTATGACTACGGGAGGCTCGGAAAGGACGGGAAACCCCGTCAGCTGCACGTCCGCCAGGCACTTGACGTGACGAAGCGGGAACCGGTGAGCGGTCTTCCGGATATGGGCGGGCACCTCGGACAGTGCAGCTTCTTCACAGTAGACCGCTTCACGCTTACAGGCGGGACGGGAACTTTCCATGTGGACGGCACATCCTTCCTCCATCTGCTTTTCCTTGACGGAGAAGGCACGATCCGCGACGGCGCGGAAACTCTTCCGGTCCGGAAGGGAGACAGCGTCTTCGTGACGGCCGGAAGCGGAGAGGTGACCGTTGAGGGTCATCTGGAAGCGCTGACGACTGTGGAGACATGAGATCCGGCACAGCCGAGGCGCGGTGAAAAAGAAGAGCGGCCGTCCTCCGGACGGCCGGCTGCATGAAAAGAAATGAAGAAGCCGGCAAAGGCGATAAGCGGAAAGCGGCAGGAGAAGGAGGAACGCAAAGGTGAACGCGGAGGCGGAAAGACGGTATCAGGAGTGGCTTGATGATCCGTATTTTGATGAGAAGACGAAGGAAGAGCTTCGCGGACTTGAAGGCAATGAGGCGGAAATCGAGGATCGCTTCTATCGCAGTCTGGAGTTTGGAACCGGCGGGCTCCGCGGTGTCATCGGGGCCGGTACGAACAGGATGAACCGGTACACAGTCCGTCAGGCGACCCAGGGACTCGCCAATTATATCCGCGCGCAGCATGGAGAGGAGAAGGGCGTGGCGATCGCCTTCGATTCGAGAATGATGTCGCCGGAATTTTCAAAAGAGGCCGCTCTGTGCCTCAATGCGAACGGGATACGAACCTATCGTTTTCCGTCCCTGCGGCCGACGCCGGAGCTTTCCTTTGCGGTCAGAGCGCTTCACTGTATCGCGGGAATCGTGATCACCGCCAGCCACAACCCGAAAGAATACAACGGCTACAAGGTTTACTGGGAGGACGGGGCCCAGATCACGCCGCCTCATGACCGGAACATCCTGGCGGAGGTGGCGAAGGTGAATTCCTTCAGTCAGGTGAAGACGATGCCGGAGGATGAGGCGAGAGTCAGGGACCTTTATCACGACATCGGCTATTCGCTGGACGATCGCTATATCGCCGAAGTGAAGGCGCTGAGCATCCACCCGGAAATCATCCGGGCCGAGGCGGATTCTCTGCGCATCGTCTATACGCCGCTGCACGGGACGGGGAGCATTCCGGTCCGCCGGGTCCTCCGGGAACTGGGCTTTACGCATGTGTCGATCGTGAAGGAGCAGCAGGATCCGGAGGGCGGCGCGTTCCCGACTGTCTCTTATCCGAATCCGGAGAACCCCGACGCGTGGAAGCTGGCGCTTGCCCAGGCGGAGAGAGAAAAGGCGGATCTTGTTCTTGCCACGGATCCGGATGCGGACCGTCTCGGCGTCTACGCCAGAGATCCGGAGAGCGGCCGCTACGTCAGCTTTACGGGCAATATGTCCGGTATGCTGATCGCCGAGTACATTCTGAGGGAAAGGACAGCGGCGGGCACAATGCCGGAAAAACCGGCGGTGGTCGGAACCATCGTCTCCACCGATATGGCAAAGCCGCTCACATCGTACTGGGGTGTGGATCTGATCGAGGTGCTCACCGGATTCAAGTATATCGGAGAGCAGATCCGTCTGTTTGAGGAGACGGGATCTCATCATTTTGTGTTCGGCTACGAGGAGAGCTACGGCTGTCTTCCGGGAACGTACGCGCGCGACAAGGACGCCTGCGCGGCCGTGATGATGCTCGCCGAGGCCGCGGCATTTGAGCACCGCCGCGGAAGGACGCTGATCGACGCGATGAACGACCTCTACAGGAAATACGGCTATTTCAGAGAAGGCCTCGCGTCCGTGACCATGAAGGGCATCGACGGAGCGAAGCAGATTGAAGCGACGATGACAAGGCTCCGCAGCCAGCCGGAGACGACGCTGGGCGGAAGCCGTGTGCTGGCCGTCCGCGACTATCTGAGCGGGATCCGGACCGATCTGGAAACGAAGGAACAGAGGCCTGCGGGCCTTCCGAAATCAAACGTGCTCTACTATGAACTGGCTGACGGAGCGTGGTGCTGCGCGAGGCCGTCCGGTACGGAGCCGAAGATCAAGTTCTACTTCGGCGTCCGCGGAGTGAGCGCCGCTGACAGCGAAAAGCGTCTTGAGAAGCTGAAGGCGGATCTGCTCCGGGCGGCCGGTGATTGACAAATCGGAGGAGGCGTGTAAAATAGTAGCCAATTACCGCTGCCGCGCGTCGGCATGGAGAAGGGAACACGTCGCATGGATACCATCATCTTATCGCTGCTGGTCGACAATACCTCCGGTGTGCTGACCCGTCTGTCCGGGCTGTTTGCCCGGAGGGGCTACAACATCGACAGCATCACGGCCGGCGTGACGGCCAACCCGGATATCACACGCATCACGATCGTGAGCCGGGGGGACGACCGGGTCCTGAACCTGATCGTGGCCCAGCTTCGCAAGCAGGAGGATGTACGGGATGTCAAGGTTCTTGATCCCGCGTCTTCCGTTGACCGGGAGCTGATTCTCGTCAAGGTGATGGCGGATGTCACGAACCGACGCGACATAATGGCGATCGCGGAAATCTTCCGCGCAAATGTCGTGGACGTGCAGAAGGACTCGATGATCATCGAGCTCACGGGGTCCCAGTCCAAGCTTGCCGCGCTTCTCGACATGCTGAGCGAGTATCAGATCGCCGAGATCGCCCGTACAGGGATCACGGGACTTTCCCGCGGATCCGGGGATGTCCGTTTTCTGTAAGCGGCGGAGAGCTGCATTTTCATCCGGAACATACAGCCGCATAACCTTCAGGCGTTAACGGGGTCGCTTCCCGTTACACATATACTATTCCATCTGTTCTCAGAGAGGAGACTATTGTTATGGCACAGGCAAAGATCTACTATCAGGAAGACTGCAATCCGTCCCTGCTTGAAGGGAAGAAGATTGCCGTAATCGGCTATGGCTCACAGGGGCATGCGCACGCGCTGAACCTGAAGGATTCGGGCTATGACGTGATTGTCGGTCTTTATGAAGGCAGCAAGTCCTGGAAGAAGGCAGAGGAGCAGGGACTGAAGGTGTACACCGCGGCGGAGGCTGCGAAGCAGGCTGACATCATCATGATCCTCATCAATGATGAGCTGCAGGCGGCTATGTATAAGAAGGATATCGAGCCGAACCTGAAGGAAGGCGATATGCTGATGTTCGCCCACGGCTTCAATATCCATTTCAACCAGATCGTTCCGCCGAAGTTCGTTGATGTGACGATGATCGCGCCGAAGGCACCCGGCCACACGGTCCGTTCCGAGTATCAGGCCGGCAAGGGCACGCCGATGCTGGTTGCGGTTGAGCAGGATTACACGGGCAAAGCGCTGGATATGGCGCTGGCGTACGGCGCGGCGATCGGCGGAGCAAGAGCCGGTATTCTCGAGACAACCTTCCGTACCGAGACGGAGACGGACCTCTTCGGCGAGCAGGCGGTTCTCTGCGGCGGCGTGGTCAAGCTGATGCAGACGGGTTTCGATGTGCTCTGCGAGGCCGGTTATGATCCGCGCAACGCCTACTTCGAGTGCATCCATGAGATGAAGCTGATCGTCGACCTGATCTATGAGTCGGGCTTTGCGGGCATGAGATATTCCATCTCCAACACTGCTGAGTACGGCGACTACATCACGGGTCCGAAGATCATCACCGAGGATACGAAGAAGGCGATGAAGAAGGTTCTTTCCGACATTCAGGACGGCACCTTTGCCAAGGATTTCCTGCTGGATATGAGCCCGGCAGGCGGCCAGGCTCATTTCAAGGCGCTGCGCAAGAAGGCTTCCGAGCATCCGTCGGAGGAGATCGGACGTCAGATCCGTGCGCTGTACAGCTGGAGCGAGAGCGACAAGCTGATCAACAACTGATCCGGCAGTGTGACATTCAAACGATGCGGTGCGACAGTGAGGCTGCCGCATCGCGTCGTTTCTCTTTATTGAAAGCAGAACATTTCCCGTCGCAGCGGATGCGGTGCGGCGGGCCGGAAACAAATGAAAACACCGGCTTGATGGAGTGAAGGTATGGACGACAGGCAAAGAGCAGCCGCGGAGGAGCGGAAGCGTTTCTCTGAGATGCACGGCGCGACCGGCAGACAGAGCAGCGAAGGAATGTGCTGGCAGGACCGGATTGTGAAGCGGGAAGCCGTGGACAGCGGGGAACGCTGGCAGGACCGGGTCGCCGGGAGAGAACGGGGACAGAGGGATCCGGAAGGGAGAAATCCATACGGACATCCGGGATACGGCTACCGGGACGCGTACAATAACGCCCAGTACGGATACTGGGATGACCGGGACCGGCCCCGGTCTGACAATGCCGCCATCGGCGGGATGATCTTCGGCATTCTCTCTGTCGTTCTCTGCTGGAACGTGTTCGGGCTCGTCTTCGGGGTCGTGGCGGTGATTCTCTCACTTGTCGCGAGATCCGCCCGTGAGAAGCGGGGATACTGGATCGCGGGGCTTGTGACGGGGATCGTCGGGCTGGCGCTTTTTCTCATTGTGCTGATCATGTTGATGACAATGCTCCCGGCAGCGATGGAGTGGATGTTCCGCCTTTACGGTGAGACCGGCAGGAGCGGAGGCTTTCCGGGCGGTTTCCCGGGGCGCTGAATCTCTGCCAGCCGTGCTGTCTAAACGGCAGGGCCTTTCCGGGGTCGGGAGAAGGGAGAAATCTGAATGAAGGGAATGACGATGTCGCAGAAGATTCTGGCCGCCCACGCGGGGGCTGAACGGGTGGAAGCCGGACAGCTCATCGAGGCGAACCTGGATCTTGTGCTTGGCAATGATATCACCTCTCCGGTGGCGATCCATGAGATGGACAAGCTGAAGGAGAAGAAGGTCTTTGACCGCGACAAAATCGCGCTGGTCATGGATCATTTTGTGCCGAACAAGGATATTAAATCGGCTGAGAACTGCAAATGCGTCCGGGAATTTGCCCGGAAGTATGACGTGACGAATTATTTCGATGTAGGCGAGATGGGCATCGAGCACGCGCTTCTTCCTGAAAAAGGACTGGTCACAGCCGGCGATCTGGTGATCGGCGCGGACTCTCATACCTGCACGTACGGCGCGCTGGGCGCTTTTTCCACCGGAGTGGGCTCGACGGATATGGCGGCCGGAATGGCGACCGGACGGGCCTGGTTCAAGGTTCCGTCCGCGATCCGGGTCAATGTGACGGGGAAGCTGAGGCCTTATGTCAGCGGCAAGGATGTGATTCTTCACCTCATCGGAGAGATCGGGGTGGACGGCGCGCTTTATCAGTCTCTGGAATTTACGGGAGACGGCATCAGCGAGCTGACGATGGACGACCGTTTCACGATCGCCAATATGGCGATCGAAGCCGGCGCGAAGAACGGGATCTTCCCGGTGGACGATCGGACGGAAGCGTACATGAGGGAGCATGGTCAGAAGACGCCGCGCGTGTTCCGGGCGGATCCGGACGCGGAGTATACGCGTGAGGTGACGATGGATCTGTCAGAGCTGGAGCCGACGGTTGCATTTCCCCATCTTCCGGAGAACACGAAGGCCATCTCGGAGATCACCGAGCCGGTCGCCGTTGATCAGGTTGTCATCGGATCCTGCACCAACGGACGGATCAGCGATCTGAGGGCGGCCGCCGCGGTTCTCAAGGGAAGAAAGGTGAAGAAGGGACTTCGCGTGATCGTGATTCCGGCGACGCAGGCGGTTTATCTTCAGGCGATGGAGGAAGGGCTGCTCCGTACCTTCATCGAGGCAGGCGCGGTCGTCAGCACGCCGACCTGCGGGCCGTGTCTCGGCGGTTATATGGGGATTCTGGCTGCGCACGAACGCTGCGTGTCCACGACGAACCGTAATTTTGTCGGGCGGATGGGCGATGTCACATCGGAAATCTATCTGGCTTCCCCGGCTGTCGCGGCGGCGTCCGCGGTGACCGGCCGCATCTCATCACCGGAGGAACTGAAATGAATCATGCACATGGCAGGGTTTTCAAGTACGGAGACAACATCGACACCGATGTCATCATCCCGGCGCGCTATCTGAACAGCACGGATCCGTCGGAGCTGGCGACGCACTGCATGGTGGACATCGATCCGACCTTCGCAGGCCGCGTAGAAGCGGGCGACATCATGGTCGGAGAGAAAAATTTCGGATGCGGAAGCTCGCGTGAGCACGCGCCGCTGTCGATCAAGGCGAGCGGGATCAGCTGTGTCATCGCGGAGACTTTCGCGCGGATCTTTTTCCGGAACGCGATCAACATCGGCCTTCCGATCATGGAATGCCCGGAGGCGGCAAAGGAGATCCGGGACGGCGATGACGTGGAGGTGAATTTCGACACGGGCGAAATCATCGACCGCACGTCGGGAAAGAGCTACCGGGCGCAGCCGTTTCCTCCGTTCATGCAGCAGATCATCACGGCCGGCGGGCTGGTCAATTATATCAACGAAACATGACGGTCAGACGGTAAGAGCGAAAAAACAGGCGGTGCCGCTTCGGGTGCGGAACCGCCTGTTTGCATATTTTCTGATTTGCAATTCGCTGCGGACGGAAGAGCCTTCAGGCATACTGCACGCCGCCGGGAAGGACCTTCGTGCAGGTCATCGCCAGGGAACCGGGGCCGACATGGGTCGCGATGCTCATCGGAAGCTCGTCCGCGTGGATGTCGAAGCCGGGGAAGGCTTCCTTTGCTTCGGCAAGAAAGGTCTCAGCCGCGTCGTGGTTGTGGGTGTAGGCGAAACCGAGCCAGGCGCCGGGCTTCGGAGCATCAAGCCCTCCGAATTCATTGACGACGCCGTCCGTCACCGCCCTGATGATCGTCTTCTTCGCACTCTTGACGCCGCGGCATTTGGCGAAGGCGTCGAGCTTGCCGCCCTGAATCTGCAGCACCGGCTTGATGTTGAGCACGCCCGCGATGGTGGCGGCCGCCGGTGTGATCCGTCCGCCCTTCTTCAGATATTTCAGGGTATCGACCATGATGTAGATGTGGGATTCAGCCTTCGTTTCCTCGAGAATCCGCCGGATTTCGGCTCCGGAAGCGCCTCCGTCCGCAAGCGCCTTCGCGTCCAGCGCGGACTGTCTCTGCGTGACGGAGATCCGCTGATTGTCGACGACATGCACCCGCCCGCCGAAGTCTCTCGCATAGAGCTGCGCGCTCTGGCAGGAGCCGGACAGACTGCTCGACATCGGGATATGGACGACTTCGTCGTAATCCTTCAGCAGCTTTTCCCACAGATCGATCACGTCGCCGGCGGAAGGCTGGGACGTATGGATTTCGGCGCCCTCCAGCTGTCTGGCGTAAAACTGATCCGGCGTGATGTCGATATGCTCAAGATACTCCCTGCCGTCGATGATGATGGGCATCGGGAGGAGAAAAATGCCGTGCTCCGCGGCGTCCTCCGGCAGCATGCCGCTGTTTGTGTCCGTGATGATCGCTGTTCTCATAGGCTCTCCCTGATCATTGATCTTTCGTCAACCGGATTCATAGACTATTGAAACGCCGGAAAGGCTGTGGATTTTCCTGCGTCCTAATAGAATAGCACAGATCGCGACAGTTCACAAGACAGGCGGATTTCAGGCGGCTCTTTCTGATCTTTGTCTTCAGGCGGCTCTCAGGTTCCTGCTGACCTTCCCGCTGACCACGGATTAAGCTTTTTTAAGTTCACAGACAGATGCGGCGTAACAGAGTATAATGAAAGCCATATGACGATAAAGCGGCTTGCGGTTCCGCGCGCCGGGAGAGACATAAGGAGAGACTATGGAGAAGAAATGGGTGGCGCTGATCACGGCGCTGGTGCTGGCCGCCGGACTTACGGCATGCGGTTCAAAGGACGAGAAGGCGGTCCCCGTTCAGTCGGTGGCGATGCTGGCCGGCCTTACGGACGCGATGCAGGCGCAGCGGTTTGCAGGCGTCGTGAGCGCGGGCAAAGAGCAGTCCATCAAGAAGGACAGCGGGCGCAAGGTGGCGAAGGTCAACGTGAAGAAGGGGGATGTGGTGAAGGCCGGAGACGTCCTTTTCACCTATGACGCGGATTCCGCCAAAAACTCTCTGGATAAGGCGAAGCTTGAGCTCGAGGAGCTCCGGAACACGCTGACCTCGAAGCAGGAGGAGATCAATCAGCTCAAGAAGGACAAGACCAAGGCGTCCGCCAACAACCAGCTGGACTATACGCTGAAGATTCAGGAGGCGGAGACGGATGTCCGTGAGACCCAGTACAACATCGGGCTGAAACAGAAGGAGATTCAGGCCTACGAGGCCCAGACGAAGGATCTCGATGTGACGGCGCCTTTTGCCGGACGGATCGAATACGCCGGCGAGGCGGACACCTCGATCGCCTCGGCGGACGCGTTCGGAAACGATACCGCAAGCGACGCCGGAGACGCCGGGGACATCACGGCTGACACCTCCGGTACCGGGGCGGACGGAGACAGCTCCGGCGCCTTCATCAAGCTCATCGAGATTGACAATTACCGCATCAAGGGCACTTTCAACGAGCAGAACCGGAGCGACATCGCCAAGGGGCAGATCATGAAGATCTATTCCCGTGTGGACTCTTCCCAGACCTGGAGCGGAGAAGTTTCGGAGGTGATCACGACCAGCACGGCCAGCACCTCGAGCGACAACCAGATCATGATGGACACCGGGACCAATGATCCGTCTGTAACGTCCTCGAAATACACCTTCTATGTGACGCTCGACGACCTGGACGGACTGATGATCGGCCAGCATGTCTATATGACCGTGGATGACGGCACCATTGAGGACGGGAAGATCCGCCTCTCCTCCGGCTATATCAATGACGCGGATTCCTCGCCATGGGTCTGGGCCGAGGGCAAAAACGGGACGCTCGCGAAGAAGAACGTGAAGCTCGGCGATTATGACAGCGGGAAGGACACGTATGTGATCGAGAGCGGTCTCACGGAAAACGACTATATCGCCTATCCTTCCGATTCCTATTCGGAGGGGATGACCGTCACGGAGAACGACGAGAGCTCCTTCAATACCGGATCCGACGCGGAGGGTCTGGCGGACATGAGCGGCGTTGACTTCACATCGGAGATCGAGACAGTAGGAGACGGGATCGATGCCGTGGATGAGGGAAATGCAGATGCCGCGGATGAAGGAGATGCAGACGATGGCGCAGACGCAGGGGCTGTGATCGGCGGCGTGGACGCCGGGGAAGGAGCCGTCGGATGATCCTTCAGATGACCGATATCTGCAAAGACTATCCCATGGGAAGGGATTCGGTGCTTCATGTGCTGAAGCATATCAATTTCTCGGTGGATGAGGGCGAATATCTCGCGATTATGGGACCTTCCGGATCGGGCAAGTCCACGCTGATGAATCTGATCGGATGTCTCGACGTGCCGACGAGCGGAACCTATCTGCTGAACGGACAGGATATCGGCTCCTGCACGGACAACCAGCTGGCCGAAATCCGGAACCGGGAGATCGGTTTTGTCTTTCAGTCCTTTCACCTGATCCCGAAGATGAACGCCATCGACAATGTGGCACTTCCGCTTCTTTACGGCAACGTCCGGAAGGAAGAACGGAGAAGCCGCGCGAAGGAGGCGCTGAAAATCGTGGGACTCGAGGAGCGGATGACGTTCATGCCGGATCAGCTGTCCGGAGGGCAGTGTCAGCGCGTGGCGATCGCCCGCGCGATTGTCGGCCATCCCCGCCTCCTTCTCGCGGACGAGCCGACCGGCGCCCTCGATTCCACGTCGGGCGCGCAGGTGATGGAGCTTTTTCACCGGCTCCACGAAAGCGGATCGACGATCATCATGATCACGCATGACGCGCATATCGCTGAGCACGCCGAGACGGTCTATAAGATTTTCGACGGCGTGCTGTCCGGAGGTGACAGAAAAGGTGAATAAACTGGCCAAAAGGATTCTGGTGGGGACGCTGGTGGGCGCCCTTTCGTGCGGCGGCGTCTACGGCGGGCTGATCGTCTACCGAAACACGAACGCGGCGGACGTATCCGTCTACAGCATCTCGGATATTCTCACCAATTCCTACATATCAAATGACTCGGAGAACACGGTGTACGGAACGGTTTCCTCGGACAGGATGCAGAGCGTCTTTCTCTCCCAGACCCAGAAGGTCCGGGAGGTCCGGGTGGCGACCGGGGATCATGTCAAAAAGGGCGATGTGCTGATGACCTTCGACACGACGCTGAGCCAGATTCAGATTGAGAAGGCGGAGAACGACCTCGCCCAGCAGATGCTGTCGCTGAAAAGGATGAGCGCCGATCTCGCGCGGCTCAGGACGCTTTCGCCCTCTTCCGGAGAGGGAAGCGGAGACGGTGGAGCCGGAGAGGGCGGAGACGAATCCGAACCGACTGAGTCCGAACGAGAGGAAAGCTACACACCAGAAACGGTTACGCCCCATCTGATGAGCGGATCCGGCACGATGGACGATCCCTACGTCTATCTCTGGGGGTCGAACGACGTGCTCTCAAACCATATGCTGCTCCGTCTGATGGCAGGCGCGCAGGAAGTGAACGACGCGGCCGCTGCCTCGCAGGGCGTGACGACGCTGCCCGGTAATACAGCGGAAAACGGAAACGTGCCGCAGGATAATCCGGAAAACGGAAATGCGGCGGGCAGCGCGGATCCGAACGGTCAGACGGACGCGGCCGGCGACGGTCAGTCGATCCTCAACGAGGGATATACGGATGACGACACAGTGGATGCTGAGGCCGCGGACAACGGAGAGGTCACGGACGGCGATGCCAATACCGTGAGCACGCCTCAGCCGGAAGCGGGTACGGCAGATTCCGGTACGCTTTCCTCCTTCATCATTCATGCCCAGATCCCGCGTTTCTCTGAAGCTTATCCGGATGACGATGCGGGAACAGGCGTTGTGGACAACGGAACCGGTGAGACGGATCACAATCAGGCCGGTCCGGATGAAGTCCAGACGGCAGACGGCGGTGAAAGTACCGCGCAGGACCCCGAGACGGCGGGCCGGGAGAGCACGGCCAGCGGCACATCCTCCACCGGCGTCAGTCTCGATACGCTGCCGGCTGGCTGCTATGTCACGCTGGAGGTTCACAAAGACGATGCGGTCGAGGCTCCGCTCATCACCTCCTACCATCTTCACCTTTACCGGAGCGGCGCCGATGTTTCGGCCCAGCTCTACAACCCGGAAGCGGCTGCGTCCGAATCCGAAACGGCTCAGGCATCGGAGGCGGAGGCCCCGGCTGAGGACGGAGGAGGCGGGTACGACGCCGGCGGGGACGCGGGAGGCAGCGATGAGGGGGCCGCTTCACCGGTTTCGCCGCTGCTCACCAACAGCGGATCGGACAGCACGGTTCAGATCTACCAGTCCGATATCGACTGGACGGCTTCCTATACGGCCAGGGAGCTGCAGGAGATGATCGCCCAGAAGACGAAGGATGTACGGGATCTGACGATCACGGTGAAAAAGGCGCAGATCAGCCTGAAGGAGATGAAGTCCGAGATCAGCGACGGCAATGTCCGGGCGAAATTCGACGGCGTCGTCAAGACGGTCCGGGACGCGGACGAGGCGCAGCAGGACAATACGGCGGTGATCGTCCTCTCCGGCGGCGGAGGCTATTATGTGACAGTCCCGGTCAGTGAGCTGGATCTGGATCAGATGAAGGAAGGACTGCAGGTGACAGTCCAGAACTCGGATCAGACCGCGGAGTACGGCGGAACGGTGAAAACGGTCTCGGAGTACCCGGTCAGTTCAACCGACGCCTTCAGCAGCGGCAACCCGTTCGTCTCGTATTATCCGGCGAAGATTCAGCTGGAATCGGACGCGGAGATGCAGGATAATGACTATGTGATGGTGACGATGAGCAGCAGCGGCGAGGCGCTGACCGGCATCTACCTCGACAAGATGTTTGTGCGGTCTGAGGACGGCCAGCGGTACGTCTATCTGAGGGACAGCGAAGGACGGCTGAAGAAGCAGAGTGTCGTCACGGGCAAAACCGTGATGGGTACCTTCCTTCAGATCAAGAGCGGACTTTCAACGAAGGACTGGATCGCCTTCCCATACGGCGCGGACGTGAAGGAGGGCGCAAAGACCTCCGAGGCGGGCTACGCGGATCTCTACAGCAGCTGACGGAGGAACGGAAGCAATGGGTGAAAATATATCGCAGGCATTTCAGGGAATCTGGGCGCACAAGATGCGTTCCTTCCTGACGATGCTCGGCATCATCATCGGCATCGCCTCCATCATCTCGATTGTCTCCACGATCAAGGGAACCAACGACCAGATCAAGGAGAGTCTGATCGGCGCGGGCAACAACGTGGTGAAGGTGACACTCAAGCAGGACAGCGCGGATTACGAGATGGATTACTCGGGCCTTCCGGCGGGCGTGACGGCGATCTCGGAGCGGACACGCGCGCGTCTCGATAAGCTTCCGGGCGTGAAGGAGGTCTCTCTTTACCGTTCCCGCTCCTACAGCCAGAACGTTTACTACCAGAACACCGCCTTCAACGGCGCGCTGTACGGTGTTGACAGCCACTATTTCTCGGTCAATGACTTCGAGATCAACTACGGACGGGGCTTCACGGATTTCGACGCGAGGACGTTTCACAAGGCCTGCATCGTTGACTCCGACGCGGCCTCCACACTGTTCAACGGAGAAAATCCCATCGGGAAGACGATCGAGATCTCGACGGACGCCTATGTGGTTATCGGCGTCTGCAGCGAACGGAACCAGACGACGCCGAATATCAGCAGCGTGCAGGACTACTACAACTACAGCTCGGACACCAGCGGGGCGATCTACATCCCGATCGACGACTGGGGGATCGCGTTCCGGTACGACGAGCCGCAGAATGCCATCGTCCGGGCGGATTCGACCGACCTGATGACGAAGGCAGGCAAGGCAGTTGCCGATTCGCTGACGGAAAGCCAGATTTCCTCCGGATCAAAACTGAAGTACAAGGCAGAGGATCTTCTGAAGAAGGCATCCGACATGCAGAAGCTCTCGAACACGACCAATCGTCAGCTGATCTGGATCGCGGGCATCTCTCTTTTAGTAGGCGGCATCGGCGTCATGAACATCATGCTGGTGTCTGTCACAGAGCGGACGAAGGAGATCGGACTCAAGAAGGCGATCGGTGCGAAGCGGAAACGGATTCTCGCGCAGTTTCTGACAGAAGCGGCGGTACTGACCTCGCTCGGCGGACTGATCGGCGTCGCAGCAGGGATCATCCTGTCCCAGGTACTGGCGAACGTGATGGGCACCCGATCGTCGGTGAGCATACCGGCGTGCATCATCGCGGTTGCCTTTTCAATGGGGATCGGCATCATTTTCGGACTGCTTCCGGCTGTCAAGGCCTCGAAGCTCAACCCGATCGACGCGCTGCGGAGCGAGTAAAACGGCACATGAGGAGGGGCGGAGCCGCGGCTCCGGAACAGTATGAAGATTCGATTGGAGAACCTGACAAAAGTATACCCGTCAGGCGGACGGCGGAACCGGTCGGAGGTGACAGCCGTAAGCCGTCTCAGCTATGAGATTCCGGACGGAGAGCTGGTGGGGCTTCTGGGTCCTTCCGGCTGCGGAAAGAGCACGACGCTGAATCTGATCTGCGGGCTGGAGAAGCCGACGGAGGGGAGGATCTTCTTCGGTGAAGAGGACGTGACGGACCTGCCGGCGGAAAAAAGAGGCGTCGGCATGGTATTTCAGAGCTACGCGCTCTATCCCCATCTGACCGTGCATGACAACATTGTCTTTCCGCTTGAGAACCGGAAAGGGGCGGACAGGCTGACGAAGGAGCAGATGGAGGAGAAGGCGCTGGAAGTGGCCCGGCTCGTGCAGATCGAGGATCTGATGGACCGGAAGCCGGGCGAGATGTCCGGGGGTCAGCAGCAGCGGGTCGCGATCGCCCGCGCGCTGGTGAAGCGCCCGCGCGTGCTGCTTCTCGACGAACCGCTGTCGAATCTGGATGCCCGGCTCCGTCTGAGGACAAGGGAGGAGATCCGCCGGATTCAGCGTGAGACCGGCATCACGACGGTCTTCGTCACGCATGATCAGGAGGAGGCGATGAGCATCTGTGACCAGATCCTCGTGATGAACGCCGGCGTCATGCAGCAGTCGGGGAGGCCGCAGGACGTCTACGATCATCCCCGGAACCTCTTCGTCGCCCGGTTTCTCGGAAATCCCGCCATCAATGTCTTTGAGGGCAGACTGGAGAAAGGCACTGTCCTGCTGGGAAAGGATGCCATCGGCCGGATGGAAGGAGTCCCCGATCAGGATCTCTGGGTCGGGATCCGTCCGGAAGGCTTTGTCCCGGATCCGGAGGGTCCGCTTCGCTGCCGGATGAAGGCCGTGGAGGTGATGGGACGCGATACGACGATTCTCGCCTCTCATGATGCTGCGCCGGGCCAGACGATCCGGGCGATCGTGGACTCGGATGTCCGCCCGGACGGGGAAGCGGACGGCGTGCATTTCCGGATCAAGCCGCATAAATGCTTCCTTTTTTCAAAGGAAACAGAGGAAGCCGTCGGACCGGCGGAAGATGGGCGGGGGGAGAAGAGAGAATGAAGAGATGGAAACCCTGGCTGTATCTCCTTCCGGCGCTGCTTTTTCTGGCGGTTTTTCTCGTCTATCCGCTGATCGACGTCTGCGTCTACTCGCTTCAGGAGGGGTACAATTCGGCCTCGCAGCAGTCATTCGGGACGGGGCTGTACAACTTTGCCTATGTGCTCCGGGACCCCTATTTCCTTCAGGCACTGCGCAATACGTTTCTGCTTGTCGTGATCACGGTGCCTCTCTCGACCATGCTTGCGCTGCTTCTGGCGATGGGGCTCCGCTCGATCAGGCCGCTTCGGGAGCTGTTTCAGACGATTTTCTTCCTTCCTTATGTGACGAACACGCTGGCGGTGGGGCTCGTCTTCATGATCCTCTTCAAGAAGACAGCCTACACCGACGGCCTGGTCAATCTGATCATCCGGTGGTTCGGCGGACCGTCCGTTGACTTTATCGATGGGCCTTATGCCGCGCGGATGTTCGTGATGTGCTTCTATACGATCTGGGTCGTGCTTCCGTTCAAGGTTCTGATTCTGACCAGCGCGCTGGCTTCGGTGAATCCGGATTACTACAAGGCAGCGCGTGTGGACGGTACCTCCGCCTTCCGGACATTCCGGAAGATCACGCTCCCGATGATATCGCCGATGCTGTTTTATCTCGTGATAACGGGATTTATCGGCGCTTTCAAGGCATACAGCGACGAGGTGGCGATCTTCGGAACCAATCTGAACGCGGCGGGGATGAATACGATCGTCGGCTATGTGTACGACATGCTCTACGGCGACGGAGGAGGTTATCCTTCCTATGCGTCGGCGGCGGCCCTTATTCTTTTCGCAATCATTCTGACGATCACCTGCATCAATCTGACGGTGAGCAGGAAGGCGGTGTATCATGGCTGACTACGGACGGACCGGCCGTGCCGGGTCGGGGGCTAAGCGCGCGGCTGTCTATGCGCTCCTTTCCCTGTGGGCGCTCGTTGTACTTTTTCCGTTCTACTGGATGATTCTCACCTCGGTGAAGAGCTACAGCTCCTATAACTCGGAATCCATACCGAAGCTGTACGCCGCTTCCCCGACGCTTAAGAATTACGCAGACGCCTTCTCACAGGTGCCGCTGGCACGCTATCTTCTGAATACGGTATTGTTCGCCGGCGTCACGACGGCGCTGATGATGGCTGTCAGTGTGCTGGCGGCTTTCGCATTCGCCCGACTCGAATTTCGCGGGAAGAATCTGCTTTTCACCTGCTTTCTTGCGCTGATGATGATTCCGAACGAGCTTGTGATGATCACGAACTATGTGACGGTCACGGATCTGGGTCTTCGCAACTCTTTCCCGGGACTCATTCTTCCGTCGGTCACATCCGTGTTCTATATCTATCTTCTGAAGGAAAATTTTGAGCAGGTGCCGGATGAGCTCTACAGGGTTTCGAAGGTTGACGGCACGTCGGATTTCCGCTATCTGACCCGGGTGCTGCTTCCGATCTGCAGGCCGACGGTCGTCACGATCCTGATCCTCAAGATCATCGAGTGCTGGAATTCCTATATCTGGCCCAGGCTGATCACCGACGACAAGGCGTATTTCCTTGTATCCAACGGAATTCAGGAGATCCGGGAGAACGGTTTCGGAAGAGAGAACATTCCGGCCATGATGGCGGCGGTCGTCGTCATCTCCGTGCCTCTGATTGTGTTGTTTCTGCTTTTCCACAGGCAGATCATGGAAGGCGTCTCGAGAGGAGGCACGAAGGGATGAGACACGGAAGGCGGATGACGGCGGCTTTTATCGCCGCAGCGCTTGCGGCAGGCACGCTGTCGCTGACCGGCTGTCACGGCGCAAAAATCACGGGGAAATTTGAAGTGCCTGCGGAGCTTGACACGAAGAGGGAGAGAACGGTTACCTTCTGGGCGAAGAACGACACCAACAAAGCGCAGACCGATGTCTACAATCAGGCGATCCGGGATTTTGAAGCCCTTTATCCGTCGATTCATGTGCGGATGAAGCTGTATACCGATTACGGCAGGATCTACAATGACGTCATCACCAATATCCCGACCGGAACCACGCCGGATGTCTGCATCACCTATCCGGACCATATCGCGACCTATCTGACCGGAACGAATGTGGTGGTGCCGCTTGATGAACTGATGGAGGATCCGTCCTACGGGCTCGGCGGATCGGACCTTCTCTTTGACGGGGCGAAAAAGGATGAGATCATCCGCGCCTTTCTCAATGAGTGCCGTCTCGACGGGGCCTGCTATGCGCTGCCGTTCATGCGTTCCACCGAAGCCTGCTATGTGAATCAGACGTATGTGGAAAAGCTGGGATTCACGCTTCCGGAGACACTGACCTGGGATTTTATCTGGAAGGTTTCCGAGGCCGCGATGGAGAAGAACCGGGACGGAACATACAAGGTCAACGGTCAGAAGGTGATGATCCCGTTCATCTACAAGTCGACCGACAACATGATGATCCAGATGCTCCGGCAGAAGGAAGCCGGCTATTCAACGGACGAAGGAAAGGTTGAGCTCTTCAACGGCACGACGGAGGATCTTCTGATGCGGATCGGAAAGTACGCAAAGTCCGGCGTCTTTTCGACATTCAAAGTCTCCGGCTATCCGGCCAATTTTCTGAATGCGGGGCAGTGCATTTTCGCCGTGGATTCCACGGCCGGTTCGACCTGGATGGGTAGCGGCGCGCCGCTGATGGATATCGCATCAGACAAGGTTGTCCGGTTTCAGACGGCAGTCCGGTCTGTGCCGCAGTACGATCCGGATAAGCCGCAGATGATTTCCCAGGGACCGTCGATCTGTCTGTTCAATCACAGCGATCCGCAGGATGTGCTGGCCGGCTGGCTGTTCGCCCAGTTTCTTCTGACGGATAAGGTTCAGATCGCCTACGCCAAAACGGAAGGCTACGTGCCCGTCACCGAGGGCGCCAGAGCGAGCCGTGCGTATCAGACCTATCTGAAAGAGGCCGGGCAGGACGGAAAAGAGCACTACGCGGTCAAGATGGAAGCGACGAAGCTTTTGCTTGAACACACGGATGACACGTTCACGACGCCGGTCTTCAACGGCTCCGCCTCCCTCCGCGACGCGGCCGGCCAGACAATCGAGGAAGTGACCAAGGCGGCGAGGAGGAGGACGAAGATCAGCCGGTCTTTCGTGAAGAGCGTGTTCGGGAAGGTGAAGAAGCTGGACCATCTGGATCAGATCCGCGAAACGGACGAGCGGGAGGAAAAGCAGGATCTCGGACCGATGCCGGCTGCTTCGAAGGCACTGCTGTGTACGCTGGCGGCTGTCTGGATGCTTCTGATCGGATTCTGGATCGCCGAGAGGCACCGCACACGGAGAGTGGGGAAGTGACCGTCCCGGTGACGCAGAGCTGTCAACAGATTGTTGCGAAACTGTGAACAACGTGTTATAGTTCGGCTTATGAAACTATTATGAAAGGCGGGGCCGGCCGCGTCCGTTCGCGGCGGCCCGCCGGAAGAAAGGGAGCAGATATTTATGAAGAAGAAAGTCGTTATGCTGCTTGTCTCAGCGATGGTGATCGGGCTCGCCGGATGCGGAGCGTCTGAGTCCGGATCGGGCAAGACAGCCACAAGCGGAACGGTTTCGTCCGGTACGGCGGCATCAGGCGCCGCTGCGTCGGCGTCGTCCGTTTCCGTGACATCCGGGACCGCATCCTCCAGCACGGCATCATCGTCACCGGCGGCGGCATCGAGCGCGGCGGAAACGCCGGCAGCGAGCAGCACAGCCTCCAGCACGGCATCATCGGCCCCGGCGGCGGTATCGAGCGCGGCGGAAGCGCCGGCAGCGAGCAGCACAGCCTCCAGCACGGCATCATCGGCCCCGGCGGCGGCATCGAGTGCGGCGGAAGCGCCGGCGGCGAGCACAGCGTCCAGCACGGTATCGAGCGCACCGGCAGTATCGAGCGCGGCGGAAGCGCCGGCAGCGAGCACAGCGTCCAGCACGGCA
>Ga0256404_1001833_pt1 | contig 49326 bp, 63 predicted proteins | sample RumenRJG_01DNA_FD_185990 | JGI IMG/M metagenome (GOLD analysis project Ga0256404, IMG submission 185990) | Bovine rumen microbial communities from Lethbridge, Alberta, Canada - RJG_01 | ecosystem: Host-associated > Mammals > Digestive system > Stomach > Rumen | place: Canada: Alberta | collected...
CTTTACAGATGGCATGTGATATACCTCTCATTCCCTATGATGAGTATATCATGCCACCAAAATTAATTTTATGCAACTTTTAGATGTAACAAACTACTACTCCAAATTGACTTGTCAATCCTGGTTCAATATACTTCATATATGTAAATAAGTTTGACATATAATTTTTACTTAAACGCAGATTCATTAAGGACCATAAGGAGGATTTTTATGAAAAACAGACGACTTGCTGCTCTCATCTCTGCCGGCGTCCTGACTGCTGTTTCCGTCGCGGGCTGCGGCGGTTCGGCCGCCCCCGCCACCACAGCCGCCCCCGCAACCACCGCAGCTCCCGCTGCGGCCGAGACAAAGGCCGCCGAAACCTCCGCGGCCGGGGCCAGTGAAAGCGAGGCCCCCGCAAAGCCGGCCAAGGTCTACGAAATCAAGATGGCCACGACCAACCCGAACACCGATCCCTCTGTCCTGGTGATGGAGGAGATGTGCAAGAAGATCAACGAGAGAACCAACGGCGGCGTCAACATGGTGTTATATCCAAACAGTGAGCTGGGTGCCAACGACGAGTGCATCGAACAGGTCGTCAGTGACGCTGCAATGATGTATTTCGGCGACATCTCGAACTACTCCGACTATGTCCCGGAATCCACCACACTCTGTGCCGCTTACCTCTATGACGACTACCACACCGTGGAGAAATTCCAGCAGACCGACGTCTACAACAGTATCATGTCCAAGTACGCCGACCAGAACATTCACGTGGTCAGCAACTCCTGGGTGGTGGGCAACCGCGGCGTCATGGCCGGCGGCGTCCCCGTCAAGTCCGTGGAGGACTGCAAGAAGCTGAACATCCGCGTTCCCAGCGTCGACATGTTCGTGGACGCCTGGACCTCCTTCGGGGCCAACTTCACCGCAGAGGGCTGGTCCGCAGGATTTACAGACTGCCAGTCCGGTCTGCTGAACGGCGCCGAGGGAACCCCCGGAAAGATGACCTCCAGCGACCTGGGCTCCGTCCTGAAGAACCCGGTCTACTCCTGCATCAACTACATGGTGGTCACCGTTGCCTGGGCCTGCGGCGAGGGCTTCTGGCAGTCTCTTCCCGCGGAATATCAGGAGATCATCACGGAGGAAATGGCGAATTACGCCACCATCAACAACGAGAAGGTCGCCTCCCTGGAGGATGAGCAGCTCGCCGACCTGGAGTCCCGGGGCGTGACCGTCATCCGCAGCAACGAAATCGACATCGACAGCCTGAAGAACGCCGTCGCGGAGAAGAACGCCACCTATCCCATGTGGGATGAGGTCAGCTCCGCCGTGAACGAAATCATCGCCTCCAAGTAAACCGGCCGCGTCTAGTCCACCTGCAGCCCGCCAGTAAAACCGGCGGGCTGTATTTCTCAAAAGGAATCTCTCATGAAAAATACCTATCTTCGGCTCTGCCGCGTCGTCAACACTCTGACAGATATTGTCGGCGGCTGCCTGTTTGCGGCCATGCTGTTCCTCTCCGGGTTCAACGTATTCTCCTGGTGGATTGCCGGAAGAAGATACGGACAGCTGGAGGAGCTGATTCTCACCTTCTTCGTGTGGGTCAGCTACATCACGCTGGGCCAGCACTACAAGCGGAACGAAATGATCCGGGTCGACTTCCTCGTGAAGCTTCTTCCCCCGAAGGGCCAGAAGGTCGTGGAGCTGATCGACGACATCATCTGTCTCGTCATCGGCGTCACTGTTCTCTACCTGGCCCTGAAGCTCACGCTGAAATCCGGCAACAAGCTGACTTCCATCCTGGATATTCCCTATTCCGTCATTGATTCCGCCATTGTTGTGGGCATGATCACCCTGATTATCGGCATTGCGCTGAAGTATCTCCCGGCGGCGAAGAAAGCAGCCGCAGCCGGTGCTGGGATGATTTCCGAAGCAGAAAAAAAGGAGGAGACAGAGCGATGATTTACTTCCCGATTCTTGTGGCCTTTGTTCTTCTCTTCATGGGAGTCCCCGTAGGCCTCGCGCTTCTCAGCTCCGCGCTGGTCTATTTCGGCTTCATCACCGACACGCTTCCTCTGACAAATGTGGTCCAGAAGATGGTCAACTCCAACATGTCCATCTCCCTTCTGAACATTCCCTATTTCATCATGCTGGGAACCGTCATGAACTACACCGGCATCACCAACCGCCTCATGAGCTGGTGCAACTCCCTGGTCGGGCATCTGGAGGGCGGGCTGGCCCATGTGAACATCCTCCTCTCCACCGTAAACGGGGGCATGTGCGGATCCTCCGGCGCCGACGCGGCCATGCAGTGCAAGATCCTGGTTCCCGAAATGGTCAAGCGCGGCTATCCCCTGAATTTCGCAGCCGCGGTCACCGCCGCCTCGGGCCTCATCGCCCCCATGATCCCGCCGGGAAACCTGCTCATCCTCTACGCCACCATGACGGACATGTCCGTCGCGCGGATGTTTATGGCGGGCTATATCCCCGGCATCATGATGTGCGTGGCCGAGATGTGCGTGGCGGGGTATATCTGCCACAAGCACCACTACCAGTCCCGGTCGCAGCGCGCCCCGCTTCCGGAGCTGCTCGTCAATACCCTGAACGCTTCCTGGGCCATTCTGATCATGGCAGTCCTGATTGTGGGCCTGCGGCTTGGCCTCTTCAACGTGACCGAGGGGGCAGTGGTCATCATCCTCATGTGTGTCATCGTCGGGCTTCTGGTCTACAGGGACATCCGGATCCAGGACATTCCGAAGATGTTTGTGGAGTCCTTCCACAGCGCCGGAAACATCATCATCATGCTGATGGGTTCCCTGATGTTCGGCTACTATCTGACCTGGGCGCACATCCCCCACACCATCGCAGCCGCCATGATGACCGTCACCAGCAGCAAATACGGCTTTATGGCCCTTTCCATGCTGCTGATGCTGATCATGGGCATGTTCATCGACGGGACCGCCATGGTGATGATCGTCACCCCGATCCTGTATCCCGTGGCGCAGGAATACGGCATTCCGCTGATCCAGTTCGGCATTCTGGAGCTGATCAACGCCTATATCGGCTCCCTCACGCCTCCGCTGGGCGGTGTCATGTACATTGTCTGCAACCTGACCCACCTCTCTGTGCCCGAGTTCAGTAAGGCGGCCTGGCCCTTCATCCTGGTCCTCCTGCTGGTCATGCTGGTGATTGCCCTGGTGCCCGGCTGCAGCCTGCTCCTGCCCTCCCTGGTCTACGGAGGCTGATCCCATGATTCTATCCACAGAGACAAAATCCCTCCGGAACCGGGTGGGAAACGAGCGCGCCATCGACATCATCCTGGACGCCGGCTTCGACGCCGTCGACTTCACCTTTGACCAGATGTGCGATCCCGAAAGCATCCTGAATTCCGCGAAAGCAGAGGCCTACGCGGACAGCCTGGCAGAGCGGGTCCGGCGGCGCGGGCGATGCTTCAACCAGGCCCACGCTCCCTTTCTCTTCGACTGGGATGACTCCGTTTCCTTTGACTCCTTCATTCTTCCGGCCGTAAAGCACTCGATCGCGCTCTCCGGCCGCCTGGGCGTAAAGCAGATTGTGGTGCACCCCATTCATCACCTGGTCTACGCCGAAAAGAAGGACTACCTCTTTGACTGGAATCTGGAGTATTTCCGGGAGCTTGCTCCCGCCGCAAAGCAGGCAGGGGTAAAGCTCGCCCTGGAAAACATGTTCCAGACAGATCCCCTCCGGGGCCTGCCCACAGCCGACGTTTTCTCCGACCCCCGTGAGCTGCTCCGCATGCTGGAGCAGCTGGCGGATCCAGTGTTTACGGCCTGTGTCGACGTCGGCCATATCGGCCTCGCCGGCGGAAGGCCTGCCGACAGTCTGCGCATTCTGGGCAGACACGTGGGCGCGCTTCACATTCACGACAACGACAACCATACCGACCAGCATCTGCCGCCTTTTTTCGGGACCCTGGACTGGGACGGCATCACGCAGGCGCTCTCGGATATCGGCTACAGCGGCGAATTCACCTTTGAGGCCGCCAATTATTACGTCCATTTCGACGAGGCGTTCCTGCCGGAAGCTGCGGCGTTTCTGGAAAGAATCGGGCGCTTCCTCATCCGGCGCGTCGAAGAAAGGAAGGAAACACGATGAAGCTCACACTCTCCGGCCTGCAGGAGCTTGAAGCCTGGAAGGCCGCCGGTATCAGCCTTCCTTCCTATGACCCGGTGCTGCTGCGCCGCCGCACCGCTGCCGCCCCCAGGTGGATTCATTTCGGTGCCGGCAACATTTTCCGCATGTTTCTCGGCTCTGTCGCGGACCGGCTGATCTCTGCAGGCTGCATGGACACCGGCCTGATCTGCGCAGAAGCCTATGACATGGAGATCATCGACCGGATTTACAGGCCCTTTGACAATCTTCTGCTCAGCCTGATTCTGAACAGGGACGGTACGATTGACAGACAGATTCTGGCGCCCTTCTGCGAGGCCCTGAAGGCCAGCCCGAAGGAGGCAGAGGACTGGGCGATGCTCGGCGCGCGCTTCTGCGCTCCGTCCCTTCAGATGGTCTCCTTCACCGTCACGGAAAAGGCCTACGCCCTGGCAGACGCCTCCGGAAATCTGACACCGGCGGCCTCTGCGGACATGGATGCCGGCCCGCAGCACACCGACAGCCTGATTGGCACAGTGACCTCGCTCCTGTACCTCCGCTACCTGGCGGGAGGCCATCCGCTGGCCCTGGTGTCCATGGACAACTGCTCCGGAAACGGGGACCGTCTCTTTGGCGCCGTCACACAGATGGCTGATGCCTGGCGGGCCCGCAGCCTGGTTCCCGCAGGCTTCACTGCCTGGCTTCGGGACAAGTCGCAGGTCTCCTTTCCCTGCACAATGATCGACAAGATCACTCCGCGGCCTTCCGCTGAACTCGCAGAGGAACTCGCCGCTGCCGGGCTGGAGGATATGGCACCCATTGTCACCAGCAGGGATACCTACATCGCCCCCTTCGGGAACGCGGAAAAGGCGCAGTATCTAGTCATTGAAGACGCATTCCCGAACGGCAGGCCGCCGCTTGAAAAGGCCGGCGTCTTCATGGCAGACAAAGAAATCGTCCGGAAGGCGGAGCGCATGAAGGTCTGCACCTGCCTGAATCCCATTCACACCGGCCTCTGCACGTACGGCTGCCTTCTCGGATACACGCTCTTCGCGGACGCGATACAGGATCCCGATCTAGCAGAGCTTGCCTGTCTGATCGGCCGGAAGGAGGGTCTGCCCGTTGTGTCGGACCCTGGCATCCTGAATCCCGGGCGGTTTCTGGAGGAGGTGCTCACAGAGCGCTTCCCGAATCGGTTCCTCGGGGACACCTCAGCCCGGATCGCGGTGGACATCTCGCAGATGATGGGGATCCGCTTCGGAGAGACAATCCGCGCCTACGTGAACAGGGACGGCTCCGCGGAGCAGCTCGTCGGAATTCCGCTGGCAATCGCCGGCTGGCTCCGCTACCTTCTTGCCGTGGACGATGCTGGCAATCCCATGGAGCTTTCTCCGGATCCCATGCTTCCAGAGCTTCGCAGGGCTCTCTCCCCCGTCCAGTTCGGGAATCCGGAAAGCGTCACCTCCGATGTTCTCTCTCCTCTCCTCTCCAATGAGCGGATTTTCGGTCTGGATCTGAGGCAGGCCGGTATCGCCGAAAAAATCACAGAGCTTCTCCGGGAGGAGACCGCCGGCCCCGGCGCCGTCCGCCGGACGCTCCAGCGCGCGCTGGCATAACTTCGTTTTCTCCTCGCCGCCCTTCACCCGGCGGCAGGCGCCCCGGCACGCGCTGGCATAACCGTTTCGCACCTTGCTCATAAACCGCTGCCGCTTTCAGCGGCATCTCATCAGGGGCTTTGACACCTGCTGAGACGATCACCCCCCGAACCCCGCCTACGCTTCTGCTGCTTAGAGGCGGGAGGCTGATCTAAGCGGATCAACAATGAATGCTTCAAGGAGGCAATCACTATGAATGAAAAAATCGTTCCTGCGTCCATGGTCCAGGAGCTTATGACCGCGCCGGGAGAAATCGTCTTTCACGAGGTTCCTGTTCCCGAGCCCGGGCCCGACCAGGTTCTTCTGAAAATCAAGCGCATCGGCATCTGCGGAAGCGACATCCACGTCTATCACGGGACGCACCCCTACACGAAGTATCCCGTCACCCAGGGTCACGAAGTGTCCGGCGTCATTGTGAAGCAGGGCGAATACGCGAAGAAATATCCGCTGGGCCAGCGGGTTGTGGTGGAGCCCCAGGTCTTCTGCGGCCGCTGCTATCCCTGCCTGCACGGAAAGTACAATCTCTGCGAGAACCTGAAGGTCATGGGGTTCCAGACCACGGGGACCGCAAGCGGCTACTTTGCGGTCGATGAATCCAAGGTGACGCCTCTCCCCGACGAGCTCTCCTACGACGAGGGCGCCATGATCGAGCCACTGGCGGTCACCATTCACGCCGTGAAGCGCTTCCCGGATGTGAAGGGAGCCTCTGCCGTTGTGCTCGGCTGCGGCCCCATCGGCCTTCTCCTCATTCAGTCCCTGAAAGCCTTCGGAGCCGCCAGGGTCCTGGCCACAGACGTCTCCGACTACCGCCTCTCCCTCGCGAAGGAGCTTGGGGCAGATGTCACCGTCAACACCGGCAAGGCGTCCTTTTCCGAGGCGCTGCTCTCCTGCTTCGGCCCCGACAAGGCAGACGTGATCTACGATTGCGCCGGAAATGACATCACCATGGACCAGGCTATCCAGAACGCGCGGAAGGGCAGCACCATCATGCTGGTCGCCGTCTTTGGGGCCCTTGCAAAGGTGGACCTGGCAAAGCTGAACGACTCCGAGCTGGACCTGAACACCACCATGATGTACCGCCACGAGGATTACGTGGACGCAATCCGGCTGGTCCAGGAAAAGAAAATCCAGCTGCAGCCCCTGATGAGCAGGCACTTTGCCTTCCGGGACTACCTCGCCGCCTACCAGTACATCGACAGAAACCGGGAAACCACCATGAAGATCCTGATCGACGTGGACCCGTCCTGACGCCCCGCCAGAAGCGCTCACCGCCAACCGGCGCATTCCCGCAGAAGAAGGCCCTGCCGCAGCGTGCACTCACGCACTGCGGCAGGGCCTTCTTAACATCTTTGCGAGGATCCTCAGAGAATCTCCCGGTACACACTCTGCTGCTTCTCCGGAATCTGGAGGGCTTCCATGGCCTGATCGGCCGACCAGTTCATGGTTTTCATCAGCGTGCAGACACTGTTGACCTTTCCTTGTTCAATTCCTTGTTCAATTCCTTGTTTGATTCCTAAACCGATTCCCTCTTCCCGGGCTTCCTTACACATTTCTTCCAGAATATCGCTCATGTGCTTCCTCCCTTCCGGACTCTGCTTCGGCGAGCTCAGCGTCTCCAGCACCCCTCCGAGTCAATCTGGAAGGTGTCGATCACGGTATTCCTGGCCATCTCCCCGCTGTCCGGATAGAAGTAGGACCAGTGGTCCCCGACCTGTCTCCATCCGGAGGCCCGCTTTCCGTCCTGATCCACGTACCAGGTTTTTCCATTCCTGGTAATAATGTCGTTTGCAGCCATGAGCCCGATCATATCGGGCCGGTCTTCCTCGTAGAAGTAATACCAGGTTCCGCCGATATCCGCCCATCCAGTGGCCATAGCTCCCTTGTCTGTAAAGTAGTACCAGCCCCGGTCCGTTTGATACCAGCCGGTCCGCATGGCGCCGTTCTCCTCAAAGCAGTACCAGACGCCCTGGATCTGCTCCCAGCCGTTGCTCTTGACCGTGCCGTCCGGGAAGCGGTAGAACCAGCGGTAGTTCTGCTGATACCAGCCTGCCTGGCCCGGCACCGGGCCGCTCCCGCCCGGCTGCGCACCGGAACTGCCGGAAGAACCGTAAGCCGCACCGGTTTCCGTATCCCAGACCGCCCCGACCCCGTCGGAGACGTGATCCTTGTCAATCACCAGGTCATCGGACTCCGCCCAGTCGGAGTTCTTCCCGTACTGCTTCTGGGAGCTGGTGTGAGGTACCGTGCGCACCCGGAAGGTGTATGTGCCGGTCTTTGTCATATAGGGATAAAAGTCGTAGGAGGTGCCGTTGTAATCATTCAGGCGCTTGATAACGCTTCCGCCCCTGCGGAGGATCACCTCATAGTAACCGCTTCCGTGGGACGCAGCCGTCCAGTGAGCCTTTCCGGGATGGCTGGAGGAGTCGCGCCACTCCGCGTCGTCCGGCGCCTCATACTGTCCCTTCACAGCCTTGATCTTAAGGGTAACAGTCAGCTTGTGAGAGGACCTGCTGACCGAAGACACCGTGCCTCCGCCTCCGCTGATCTTCACGCTTTTCTTGGAAAAACCGCTCTTGAAGATGTAGTCATCGTCTTTTGTGACCAAAATCACCCGAACGGTGATCTCCTGTCCCACCCGGGTGTCCTTGGAGGTGCCGCTGGTAATCCGCATCTCGTCGATCTCGTACTTGTCAGAGTCCACCCAGATACCCAGCTCCCCGTCCGCCGGCTCGCCCTCGGTGATGCTGTCCTTCTCCAGGCTGTCCCCGCTCTCCAGCTTGCTCTTCACGTGAAGCGTGACCGAGCTCAGCTTCTTGGTGGTCGCGCCAAATACAGCCTCGCTGAAACTCATCAGCAGAAGCATAGCAGCCGCAAAAACCGCCCAAATCTGACACATCCGTTTCAAGTTACCCACCTCCTGCATCTATGACTAAGAACTCTCATACAGTCTCATTAAAAGCGAACAGTAGAAGCGGACATTCGCAATCCGCTCACGGGACGATGCTAAAACAGCTGTATAGAATCATCCACATACATTATCTCAAACCCGCATAAAACAGGCAACTTAAGAGTTCTATTCTTTTGTTACGGATTTCTGTACCCGGGGAACAGAGCGCCTCTTTGCGCCTCGCAGATCTGGCGTGCGGGAGGACAACCGCCGGGCTCGCGGGGTGTGCCCTGCTTCCTGTCTTGAATGCCCCTTGCGAGCGGACAGCCGCCGTGGCCGCGGGATGTGCCCGAACTCCTGCCATGAATACTCCTTGCGAGCGGACAGCCGTCGGGCCCGCGGGATGTGCCCGGACTCCTGCCATGAATACTCCTTGCAAGCGGACAGCCGCCGGGGCGGCGGGGATGTGCCCCGAGCTTCGATGTGCGGAGCAGGGATGCGGCAGTTGGCAGGCAGACAGCGAGCACAAGGACGGGAAAACGCGCACAACGCGTTTTCCCGAGGACACCGGAGCCGCGTTCTGTATTCAACAGAACGCGCGCGACATGTGTCCGGTGCCGCCGGGCGCAGCTGTGTGGCTGCCCTACAGCCGCACCCTGCTCTGCGCTTGATGCGAGGGGCATTTCCCAGCGGCCCCGGCGCCACCTCTCTCCGGGCGCAGCTGTGTGGCTGCCCTACAGCCGCCCCTGCTCTGCGCTTGATGCGAGGGGCATTTCCCAGCGGCCCCGGCGACACTCTCCCCGACCTTATCACGCATCTCGCGGCACTGCCGCTCGATGTACGTTGGCCGTCGAATGTGCACGCGTGCAAGCACGGTGCACGCTCTCCGGCCTTATCACGCATCTCGCGGCACTGCCGCTCGATGTACGTTGGCCGTCGAATGTGCACGCGTGCAAGCACGGTGCACGCTCTCCGGCCTTATCACGCAAAAAGAGGACCGCCGTCTCCGGCAGTCCCCTTCATGCATTTATTTCTCAGACTCAGACCAGCTCCAGCAGAACGACCATAGCGGCATCGCCCTTTCTCTGGCCGATCTTCACGATTCTGGTGTAGCCGCCGTTGCGGTCCGCGTACTTCGGGCCGTACTCATCGAAGAGCTTCGCGGCCAGGTCGACCTTCTTGCCGACCTTCTTCTTCTTCGGATCCTTCTCGGTCACGTCGTACAGCTTCGCAAGAATCTGGCGGCGTGCGTGCATTCTGGACGGCTTGTCCTTCTTGATCTCCTTCTGGACCTCGTCGTACACGGTGACCTTCTTGCCGTCCACGACCTCCTTCACGCGCTTGCCGTTGGCGTCCTTGCGGGCAACCTTGGCGGTCACGGTGACGGTCTCGAAGTTATCCTTCTCTTTGGCAGCCAGAGCGATCATGGGCTCCACGATCTTTCTGACTTCCTTGGCTCTCGCCTCGGTGGTAATGATCTTGCCCTTGGCGAGCAGCGCGGTCGCCTGGCTTCTGAGCAGCGCAAGTCTGACATCCGTCTTGCGGCCGAGCTTTCTGTAGTTAGCCATGTTGGTTCCTCCATTCTGGAGCGCGGGTCTGCGCACTTCGGTCTTACCGGGCCCGCACCGACTTCTTTATTTTAGATCAGCATCCGCCCAAGGCGGACACCTAGGTGATTACTGAATCTCCTCACCCTGCTTCAGCTGCAGGTTCAGCTCTTTCAGCTTCTCCAGCACCTCGTCCAGGGACTTCTTGCCCAGGTTCCGGACCTTCATCATGTCCTCGGGGCTCTTGTTGATGAGCTCCTCCACGGTGTTGATGCCGGCTCTCTTCAGGCAGTTGTAGGAGCGCACCGAGAGCTCCAGCTCATCGATGTTCATCTCCAGGACCTTTTCCTTCTCATCGCTCTTCTTCTCGGACATCACCTCGACCTTGCTGGCGCTTTCCGAAAGATTGATGAACAGGCTCAGGTGCTCAGACAGGACCTTCGCCGCGAGGCTCACCGCCTCGTCGGGCGCAAGCGTGCCGTTGGTGTAGACGTCCAGCGTCAGCTTGTCATAGTCTGTCATCTGTCCCACACGGGTGTTTTCCACCGTCATGTTGACCCGCTCCACCGGCGTGTAGATAGAGTCCACAGCAAGAACGCCGATCGGCAGTTCCTCCTGGGACTTGTTCTTCTCCGCGCTGACGTAGCCGCGGCCGTTGGTGATGGTCATCTCCATGGAGAAACGGGTCTCCCCGCCGGAAATCGTGGCGATCACCTGATCCTTGTTCAGGATCTCGATGTCGGAATCGCACTGAATGTCCGCTGCGGTCACCACGCCCTCTCCCTCGTAATCGATGTAGGCGATCTTCGGGTCGTTGGAGGTGGAAAGATTCCGGATGCAGAGGCTCTTGATGTTCATGATGATTTCCGTCACGTCTTCCTTGATGTGGGGAAGGGTGGAGAACTCATGCAGAACACCGTCAATCTTCACCTGGCTCACGGCAGTGCCGGGCAGGGAAGACAGCATGATTCTTCTCAGAGAGTTGCCAAGAGTGAGGCCGTAGCCTCTCTCAAGCGGTTCACAGACAAAGCGGCCAAACTTTTTATCTTCGGAGATCTCAACAATCTCAATGTTGGGTTTTTCAAAATCAAACAAGAATGATACCTCCTTCTCGTTGGCCTACCGGTTACTTATTTGGAGTACAACTCGACGATCTGCAGCTCGTCCACGGGGACATCGATCTCCTCACGGGACGGAAGCGCCTTAACGGTGCCCTTCAGTGCGTCGCGGTCGCAGTCCAGCCAGGTCGGGACAATCCGGCCGGAGGTCATCTCGAGGACCTCCTCATAGCGCTTGGTGGACTTCGCCTTCTCCTTGATCTCGACAACATCGCCCGCGCTGATCAGGTAGGAGGGGATGTTGACGATCTTGCCGTTCACCAGGACGTGTCTGTGACCCACGATCTGACGGGCCTCTCTTCTGGTCCGGGCAAAACCGAGACGGAAAATAACATTGTCAAGTCTGCTCTCAAGAAGGACCATCAGGTTCTCACCGACCTGGCCCTTCATTTTGGAAGCCTTCTCGAAGTAGTTGCGGAAGGGCTTCTCCAGCACACCGTAGATGAACTTGGCCTTCTGCTTCTCGCGCAGCTGGCTTCCATACTCGCTCATCTTCCGGTTGGCTCTCTTCAATTCTCTGGTTGATTTCTTATCGATGCCGAGGTAGCCCGGCTCGAGGCCGAGAGATCTGCATCTTTTAAGAACAGGAACTCTGTTAACTGCCACTTGTCATTACCTCCTGATTATACTCTTCTACGCTTCGGCGGACGGCAGCCATTGTGCGGCACCGGGGTCACATCCTTGATGCTGGTCACTTCGATTCCGCATGCTGCGAGCGCGCGGATCGCGGCCTCACGGCCGGAACCCGGACCCTTGACCATAACGTCGACAGATTTTAATCCATGAATGAGAGCTGCTTTCGCGGCAGTTTCTGCAGCCATGGAAGCTGCGTACGGAGTAGATTTCTTTGAACCTCTGAAGCCCAGGCCGCCTGCACTAGCCCAGGACAGTGCGTTGCCCTGGAGATCAGTCAGAGTAACAATGGTGTTGTTAAACGAAGACTGAATATGCGCCTGGCCGCGTTCAACGTTTTTCTTAACGCGCTTTCTGGCTGCTGCCTTCTTCGCGCTGGACTGTTGCTTTGCCATTAAACTAACCTACTTTCTCCTGATATTTGCTGTACTGAATCCCGGGAGCAGTCTCGCGACTGGTCCCAACGTTCCTGTTTTTAAAACATGCAACGTCATTCTGCCGGATTACTTCTTCTTGTTCGCGACAGTCTTTCTCGGGCCTTTGCAGGTTCTTGCGTTTGTCTTGGTCTTCTGACCGCGGCAGGGCAAGCTCTTGCGATGGCGAATCCCGCGATAGCAGCCGATCTCGGTCAGTCTCTTGATGTCCATGGCGGTCTGTCTTCTCAGATCACCCTCGACGACCTGCGTCTCGGCAATGACTTCGGCGAGCTTCTTCACCTCATCGTCCGTGAGATCCTTCACTCTGGTGTTGGGATCCACGCCGGCCTGAGCAAGAATCCGGTTGGAACTGGACACACCGATACCATAGATATAGGTGAGACCGATTTCCACGCGCTTCTCTCTCGGTAAATCAACGCCTGAAATTCGAGCCATTGTGCTGTTTTCCTCCTTGTTAAAATTTCAGTTCTGAATCTGTCCTCAACCCTGTCTCTGCTTGTGCTTGGGGTTCTCGCAGATGATTCTGATGGAGCCCTTTCTCTTGATCACCTTGCACTTTTCGCACATGGGTTTGACTGAAGATCTGACTTTCATGTGTGACTCCTTTCAACTGCCAATAAAAGTCGCCGAATTATTATAGCATCGGGCCGGCGGCCTTGCAAGCAGTTATTTTAACTTCTTATTTGTTTCTCCAGGTGATCCTGCCCTTGCTCAGATCATAGGGCGACAGTTCCACTGTCACCCGGTCTCCCGGGAGAATCCGGATATAATTCATACGGAGCTTTCCGCTGATATGCGCGAGCACCTGGTGCCCGTTCTCCAGTTCCACCTGGAACATGGCGTTGGGCAGCTTTTCCACCACTTTGCCTTCCAGCTGAATCACATCAGTTCTTGACATTCCCTAAAACCTTTCCTTTTCTGTCACAGGGAGAGAATTTCCGGTTCCCCGTCGGTAATCAGGATCGTGTTCTCGTAGTGAGCCGCGAGACTTCCGTCTTCCGTCACCACCGTCCAGTCGTCATCCAGCCAGGCGACCTCCCAGCCGCCCAGGGTGATCATGGGCTCGATGGCCAGGGTCATGCCCGGTCTCAGCCGGATGCCCCGGTGGTTCATCCGGAAGTTCGGCACCTCGGGATCCTCGTGCATCTCGGTCCCGATCCCGTGACCCGTCAGGTCTCTCACGACGCCGTAGCCCCTGCTCTCGCAGTAATCCCCGATGGCGCCGCAGATATCGTTCAGGTGGTTCCCCGCCTTCGCGTACTTCAGGCCCTCGAAGAAGGACTCCCTCGTGACGTCGATCAGGGCCTGCGCCTCAGGGGAGATCTCTCCCACCGCCCAGGTCCTGGCCGCGTCGCTCTGCCAGCCCTTCCAGATCACTCCGATGTCAAGGCTCACAATGTCGCCGTTTCTGATGATCCGGTCCTTGGAGGGAATCCCGTGCACCACCTCGTCGTTCACCGAGACGCACACGCTTGCGGGATAGCCCTCATAGCCCAGAAAGGAGGGAACGCAGTCGTACCCCCGGATCAACCGCTCACAGATGCGGTTGATCTCGAAAGTAGACATGCCAGGCTTCAAAGCCTTATGCAGCTCTTCATGCACCTTGGCGAGAATCTGTCCCGCCTCGCGCATCAGCTGAATTTCCCGCTCCGATTTGATTGTTACTGCCATTGACTGCACCTCATTACAGCAAACCCATGATGTCATCGAAGACCTGGTCCATGGACTTCGTTCCGTCCACGGTCTTCAGTACGCCGGCCGCGCCGTAATACTCGATCAGCGGCTGGGTCTGCTCGTGGTAGACCTTCAGGCGCTTCTGCACTGTCTCAGGCTTGTCATCCTCCCGGAGGACGAGGGCAGAGCCGCAGGTGTCGCAGACATCCTCTTTCTTCGGGGGGTTGAAAACGACGTGGTACGTGGCTCCGCAGTTCAGGCAGGCCCTGCGGCCTCCCATCCTGCGGACGATGTTCTCATCCGGGACCTCAATGTCCACGGCTGCCTCGATCTTCTCTCCCTCGGCCTTCAGGGCCTCCGTCAGGCTCTCCGCCTGGGGGATGGTCCTGGGGAAGCCGTCCAGCACATAGCCCTTCTCGCAGTCCGCCTGGTGGATCCGGTCCATCAGCATGCCGATGGTCACCTCGTCCGGAACCAGGGCGCCCTGGTCGATGTAGGCCTTCGCCTTCTTGCCCAGCTCTGTTCCCGCCTTGATGTTGGCGCGGAAGATGTCGCCGGTGGAGATGTGCGGAATCCCGCATTTCTCAGCGATCCGTTTCGCCTGTGTGCCTTTGCCTGCGCCGGGGGCGCCGAGCATCACGATCTTCATTTCTTCCCCTTTCCTGTCAGTCGCTCAGGAAACCCTTGTAATTCCGGACCAGCATGCTGGATTCGATGGACTTCAGAGTCTCAATGATGACGCCGACAATGATGATCAGCGAGTTTCCAGTGAAGGAGAGGCTGCCGATGTTGAAAAGTCCGGAGATAATGATGGGGATCACCGCCACGATCACCAGGCCGGTGGCGCCCAGGAAAATCACGTAGTTCAGGACGCGGGTCAGGTAATCGCTGGTGGGTCTTCCGGGACGGATACCCGGAATGAAGCCGCCTGCCTTCTTCAGGTTGTTCGCCACCTCTAAGGGATTAAAGGTGATGGACGTGTAGAAGTAGGCGAAGAGAATGATCAGGACAATGTAAATCACCAGACCGATGGAATACACCGGGCGATCCGGCTTGAACCAGTTGGACGAATTCAGCATCATCAGGATTCTTCCGGGGATCGACGTGTAGTCGACCGTGAAGAACTGGGCGATGACGACTGGGAAGGACATCAGGGAGCTGGCGAAGATCACCGGGATCACGCCCGCGGTGTTCACCTTCAGCGGAATCTCGGCGGACTGCACGCCGCCGCCCATCATCCTCCGCCCCTGGACCTTGGCCGTGTACTGGACGGGGATGTGCCGCTCCGCTCCGCAGAGCAGGACCACGAACACCACCATGGCCAGCAGGCAGGCGATGATGATCAGGGCCGCCACAACCGCGGTGGCCACGGACTTGCTGTTGAGGATGAAGCGCTCAACCAGCGTTCCCAGATCATTGGGCAGGGACGAAATGATGTTGATGAGAAGGACAATGGAGATTCCGTTGCCCACTCCGTGCTCCGTAATGCGCTCACCGATCCACATCAGGAACGCGCTGCCGGCGGTCATGGCCGCGATGGCCACGATCACGCTCTTCGGTCCGAAGTTATAAAGAAGCCCCTGGCTGCCGAAGCCCACCGCCATGGCGACGGACTCGATCAGTGCCAGCACCACAGTCAGATAACGGGTGTAGCCCATCATCTTCCGACGGCCATCCTCGCCCTCCCGCTGGAGTTCCTCCAGCTTCGGGATGGCGATGGTCATCAGCTCCATGATAATGGAGGATGTGATGTAGGGGGTAATGCTAAGTGCCAGAACGCTCATCTGCTCAAAGGAGCCGCCGGTGATCGCGTTGAAGAAGCTGAACGCGTTGCCCGTCGCCTGACGCTGCTGCTCGAAGAAGTTCTTCAGGTACTCCGTATTCACGCCGGGAATGGGCAGGTTGCTGCCGAAGCGGATCACAACCAGCATCAGGAACGTGTACAGCAGACGATCACGAATTTCCTTGATCTTCAGTGCGTTTCGGAGACTTGTCAGCATTTCAGATCACCTCGCAGGTTCCCCCTGCCGCTTCGATCTTTGCCTTGGCGCTTTCACTGACTGCACTGACCTTGACGGTAAGCTTCTTTGTCAGATCTCCCTTTCCGAGGATTTTGACACCATCGCGGGCGTGACGGATCACGCCGGCCTCCACCAGGCTCTCAGCGGTCACAACGGCGCCGTCCTCAAGCCGGTTGAGGAAGTCCACGTTGACGGCCACGATGTCCTTGGTGTTGCGGTTCTTGAAGCCTCTCTTGGGAAGGCGTCTGTAAAGCGGCATCTGGCCGCCCTCGAATCCGGGTCTCGGAGCGCCGGAGCGGGCCTTCTGTCCCTTGTGTCCCTTACCGGCAGTCTTGCCGTTTCCTGAGCCGTGTCCGCGGCCGCGACGGAAATTGTCGGAGTGGACAGAGCCCTCAGCCGGTCTCAAATTTGATAAATCCATGCCTGCACCTCCATAAAAATTTCGTGCAATGATATTCCAGTCGCTTAAGCTTCGACTTCCTCAACCTTCACCAGGTGTCTGACGTGCCAGAGCATTCCTCTCACGGCCTCGTTGTCAGGCAGGCAAACGGTCTTCTGCATCTTTCTTAAGCCCAGTGCCTCCACGGTGGCCCGCTGCTTCGGGATCGCGCCGATGGGGGACTTGACCAGAGTAACCTTCAGTGTCTTAGCCATTGTTCCGTCCTCCTTCTCAGCCCAGAATCTCCTCGACGGACTTGCCGCGCATCTTTGCAACCTCTTCCGGGGTGTGGATGGCGGTCAGGCCGGCCAGGGTAGCGAGCACCACATTGGTCTTGTTGTTGGAGCCAAGGGACTTGGTACGGATATTCTGGATACCCGCAAGCTCCACCACCGCACGCACGGGGCCGCCGGCGATGATACCAGTACCTTCGGGAGCTCTCTTCATCAGGACAGTGGCGCTGCCGAACTTGCCGATGTAATCGTGGGGGATGCTCTTGTTCTCATCAATCGCCACCGTGACGATGTTCTTCACAGCTGCTTCCTTGCCCTTGCGGATCGCCTCCGGGACCTCGCCGGCCTTGCCCAGGCCGACGCCGACCTTGCCCTTGCCGTCGCCTACGACAACCAGAGCGGAGAAACGCATGGTACGGCCGCCCTTCACAGTCTTGCTGACGCGCTTGATCGCTACGACTCTGTCGTTCAGCTCGGGCTTGTCTCCGTTGTTTCTATCGCGATTCATAGCCATTTCTTCTGCTCCTCCTCTTAGAATTGTAAGCCGGCCTCACGGGCAGCGTCCGCCAGTGCCTTGACCTTACCTGTATAGAGGAATCCGCCTCTGTCAAACACGACCTCGCTGATTCCCTTCTCGACCGCTCTCTGTCCGATCAGCTTTCCGACGAAGGCAGCAGCCTCGACCGTATCGGTCTGGGAAAGCTCGGCCTTTGCCTCTTTCTCGAGAGTGGAGGCAGCCGCCAGTGTCTTTCCGACGGAATCATCGATGATCTGAGCATACATATGGCTGTTGCTTCTGAACACGGCAAGACGCGGCTTCTCGGAAGTTCCCTTCAGCGTGTTGCGCATTCTCCAGTGCTTCTTTAAGCGGACAGCCTTTCTGGATTCTTTGCTAACCATGATTTAACCTCCTGCTTATTTCTTACCGGTCTTACCGACTTTACGTCTGATGGTCTCGGTCTGGTACTTGATGCCCTTGCCCTTGTACGGCTCAGGAGCTCTCTTCTCACGGATCACAGCTGCATACTGTCCGACCTTCTCTTTATCAATACCCTGGACCTTGATGATGTTCTGTCCGTCAAGCACAGTGGTGACGCCTTCCGGATCCTCCATCTCCACGGGATGGGAATAACCAAGGGACAGGACAAGCTTATTTCCCTGCTTTGCGGCTCTGTAACCAACACCGTTGATCTCAAGAACCTTCTCGTACCCATCGGTAACACCGACGACCATATTCTTGATCAGAGTTCTGGTCAGACCGTGAAGGGACTTGTTCCGCTTCAGGTCGTTCGGTCTCGTAACAATAATCTCAGCGCCTTCCTGCTTGATGGTCATTTCCGCGGGAAGCACTCTCTCCAGTGTACCCTTGGGTCCTTTTACCGTCACAAGATTATTTTCTGCGATCGTGACGGTCACACCCGCCGGGACCGCGATAGGCATTCTTCCGATTCGTGACATGCCGTTTTCCTCCTAAGTTTGTATATCTTCCTGTTGCCTTTCATACAGCAATCCAGGAGTGATGCGCATTACGCGCTGCCTGAATTACCAGATAAAAGCTAAAACCTCACCGCCCACACCTAAACGGCGCGCTTCCTTGTCGGTGATCACGCCCTGGTTTGTGGAGATGATTGCAGTACCGAGACCGCCGAGCACTCTGGGCATATCCTCCTTGCCGGCGTAGATACGCAGACCGGGCTTGGAGATTCTCTTTAAGCCGGTGAGAATGCGGTCGTTCTTCGTCGCGCCGTACTTCAGGGTGATGCGGATATCCTTGAAGTTTCCGTTGTCCACGAACTCGTACTTCTCAACATAGCCTTCGTTCACAAGGATATCGGCAATAGCCACCTTGATCTTGGAAGACGGGATGTCGACCACATCATGCTTCGCAGTATTTGCGTTGCGGATTCTGGTGAGCATATCTGCAATCGGATCGTTCGTTGTCATGGAATGTTTCCTCCTGTTGAATTCTTCCTCTGCTTAAGACTGAAAACCGCTCTTTACCAGCTGGCCTTCTTCACGCCCGGGATCTCGCCCTTGTAGGCAAGCTCTCTGAAGCAGATACGGCAAATACCATATTTTCTGAGATAAGCATGGGGACGTCCGCAGATTCTGCAGCGGTTGTACTCTCTGACAGAGAACTTCTGGGGACGGGCCTGCCTGATCTTCATTGACTTCTTAGCCATGCGTTTTTCCCTCCCTGATTATTTCGAGAACGGCATATTGAACAGTGTCAGAAGGTACCGGGCCTCTTCGTCGGTCTTAGCCGTGGTGACGAAGATGATATCCATGCCGCGCACCTTATCCACCTTGTCGTACTCGATCTCGGGGAAAATCAGCTGCTCGCGGATGCCCAGGGCGTAGTTGCCTCTGCCGTCAAACGCGTTGGGGTTCACGCCTCTGAAGTCACGCACGCGGGGAAGCGCGAGGTTGATCAGACGATCGGCGAACTCATACATCTTGTCTCCGCGGAGCGTGGTCTTGCAGCCGATGGACATGCCCTCACGGATCTTGAAGTTTGCGATGGACTTCTTGGACTTGGTGATCACGGCCTTCTGACCGGTGATCAGCTCCATGTCGCGGACGGCGGACTCAAGGACCTTCACGTTCTCCTTCGCCTCGCCGACGCCCATGTTGATGACGATCTTGTCGAGCTTCGGGACCTGCATCGGATTGGTGTATCCGAACTTTTCCTTCATCTTCGCGACGATCTCACTGTCGTAGATTTCCTTTAATCTGGCCACTTTGAATGTTCCTCCTCTCCGGTTCAGTCAATCGCCTTACCGGTCTTCTTCGCGACGCGGACCTTCTTTCCGTCCTTCACTTCAAAGCCGACTCTGGTGGGCTTGCCGTCCGCAAGGAGCATCACATTGGAAATGTGGATGGAGCCCTCCTTGGAGACGATGCCGCCTGCCTGGTTCTGCGCATTGGGCTTCGTGTGCTTCTGGATCATGTTGCAGCCTTCCACGACGACTCTGTTCTTCGCGGTATCGACGTGCAGCACCTTGCCGGTCTTGCCCTTGTCCTTGCCGGTGATGATCTGGACGTTGTCGTCCTTTTTAATCTTCCGCATAGCAGACCTCCTTATAATACTTCCGGAGCGAGAGAGACGATCTTCATGAACTGCTTCTCACGAAGCTCTCTGGCCACCGGCCCGAAAATACGGGTTCCCGTAGGAGTTTTGTCATCCTTGATAATCACTGCCGCGTTCTCGTCGAACATGATATAGGATCCGTCCTTCCGGCGTGTCTTTTGCACGCTGCGGACAACGACCGCCTTCACCACATCGCCCTTCTTGACAACGCCGCCCGGCGTTGCGTCTTTGACAGAAGCGACGATGACGTCTCCGATATGCGCATATCTTCTGGTTGAACCGCCCATGACACGGATGCAGAGGAGCTCCTTCGCACCGGTGTTATCGGCAACCTTCAAACGTGTTTCCTGCTGAATCATGCCGGATACTCCTTCCTGTACGCTTTATTTCGCCTTCTCAATGATCTCGACCAGTCTCCAGCGCTTGTCCTTGGAGAGGGGACGGGTCTCCATGATTCTGACTCTGTCGCCGATTCTGCACTCGTTGTTCTCGTCGTGCGCCTTGAATTTCTTCGTCTCCTTGATGATCTTCTTGTACAGCGGATGCTTCACGTGATCCTCGATGGCGACGGTGATGGTCTTGTCCATCTTGTCGCTGACGACCTTGCCCACGCGGGTCTTTCTAAGATTTCTCTCTTCCACGGTTTCTCTCCTTTGCAAGCTCACGCCTTGGCCTTCTGGGTGATCACAGTCTGGATGCGGGCGATATTCTTTCTCACCTCGCTGATTCTGGCCGTGTTGTCCAGCTGGCTGGTGGCATTCTGGAACCTCAGGTTGAACAGCTCCTTCTTCGCGGAAACCAGCTCGGCCTTAAGCTCCTCCGCCGTCTTGTCTCTCAGGCTCTCCACATATTTATTCGTCTTCACTGTGCATCACCGCCTTCTGCAGTCTGTGCGGAAACCTCCGCGGCTGCGTTGACCTCATCCTTGGACGCGATTTTGCACTTGCAGGGAAGCTTGTGCATAGCAAGGCGCAGAGCCTCCTTCGCATCCGCCTCAGCAACGCCGTCGATCTCAAAGAGAACACGGCCCGGCTTCACGACTGCCACCCAGTACTCCGTGGTGCCCTTACCGGAACCCATTCGGGTCTCGGCCGGCTTCGCGGTCACGGGCTTGTCGGGGAAAATCTTGATCCAGACCTTTCCGCCTCTCTTGATGTAACGGGTCAGGGCCACACGGGCTGCCTCGATCTGGTTGGACTTGATCCAGCAGGGCTCCAAAGCTACAAGGCCGTAGGAGCCGTTTGTGATCTTGTTTCCGCGGAGCGCCTTACCGGCCATGGAACCGCGGAACTGCTTTCTGTGCTTGACTCTCTTGGGCATTAACATGATTATCTGGCACTCCCTTCCCTGGTCTCGGACTTAACCGGCAAAACTTCTCCCTTGTAGATCCAGACCTTGACGCCGACCTTGCCGTAGGTGGTGTTTGCCTCGGCGAAGCCGTAGTCAATGTCCGCGCGAAGGGTCTGCAGCGGGATGGTACCCTCGGAGTAGAACTCGCTTCTGGCAATATCGGCACCGCCGAGACGTCCGGCGCAGCAGGTCTTGATGCCGAGCACGCCGGCCTTCATGCTTCTCTGCATGGCGGACTTCATGGCGCGGCGGAAGGAGGTTCTGTTCTCCAGCTGCTGGGCGATGTTCTCGGCGACCAGCTGGGCCTCTCTGTCCGGTCTCTTGACCTCCTTGATGTCGATGTAGACCTTCTTCTCGGTCAGCTTCGACACGTCCTTCTTCAGCTTCTCGATCTCGGCGCCCTGCTTGCCGATGACAACGCCGGGTCTCGCGGTGTGGATGATCACGCGGACTCTGTCGGAGGCGCGCTCGATCTCGATCTCGCTGACGCCGGAGGCATACAGGCGCTTCTTCAGGAACTTTCTGATGTTGTAATCCTCAACCAGGTTGTCCGCGAAATCTCCCTCGGCATACCATCTGGAATTCCAGTCCTTGATAATGCCGACGCGCATGCCGTGCGGATTTACTTTCTGTCCCATTCTTTACCTCCTCACCTTTCGTCCAGAACAACCGTGATGTGGCTCATTCTCTTGAAGATTCTGTAAGCCCGTCCCTGTGCTCTGGGGTGGATTCTCTTCATGATGGGGCCGCTGGTCGCATAGCACTCGGCGACGTACAGCTTGTCCGCCGACATGTTGTTGTTGTTCTCCGCGTTGGCTGCGGCAGACTTCAGAAGCTTCTCAATGACAGAGGAAGCATATCTGGGGTTGTAAGCCGCAATACCGAGAGCGGTCTGAAGATCCTTGCCGCGGATCGCATCCAGGACGAAGCAGGCCTTCTGAACCGGAACTCTCGCGTAGGAAAGCTTTGCGGACGGTCTCTTGTCCTTCTGTTCGTTTCTGTCCCTCTTAATCTGGGATCTGTGTCCTTTCGCCATTGGTGAACTCTCCTTTCAAAAGTTACGGTCAGCGAACCTTCTTTTCGTCTGCGCCGTGGCCTCTGTAGGTCCGGGTCGCGACGAACTCGCCGAGCTTATGTCCGACCATGTCCTCGGTGATGTAAACCGGGACATGCTTTCTTCCGTCATGAACCGCAATCGTCAGTCCAACCATGGACGGGAAGATCGTGGAGCGGCGGGACCAGGTCTTGATGACGCTCTTCTGGCCGGATTTGTTCATTTCTTCGACCTTCTTCAGCAGGCTCGCGTCTGCGAAGGGTCCTTTCTTCAGTGAACGTGCCATTGTCTAATATCCTCCCCCCTGTCAGTTGGAAGCTGCGCCCGCAGCCTTGCCGTTTCTTCTTCTGATGATCAGCTTGTTGGAATGCTTGTTCTTCTTGCGGGTCTTCAGGCCCATCGCCGGCTTGCCCCAAGGTGTGCAGGGACCCGGACGTCCGATGGGGGCTCTGCCCTCGCCGCCGCCGTGGGGGTGGTCATTCGGGTTCATGACGGAACCGCGGACGTGCGGGCGGATGCCCATGTGCCGCTTTCTTCCGGCCTTGCCCAGGTTGATCAGATTGTGCTCGCCGTTGCCGACGACGCCGATGGTGGCTCTGCACTCCACCGGGACGAGTCTCATCTCGCCGGAGGGAAGACGCAGGGTGGCGTACTTGCCTTCCTTAGCCATGAGCTGTGCGGTGTTGCCGGCAGCTCTCGCCAGCTGTGCGCCCTTGCCGGGATACATCTCCACGTTGTGGATCTGAGCACCGACGGGGACATTGGACAGAGGCAGGCAGTTGCCCACGCGGGCCTCAGCGTGCTCGCCGCTGACCACAGTCTGACCGACCTCCAGGCCCTGAGGAGCCAGGATGTAGGACTTCTCGCCGTCCGCGTAGCAGATCAGGGCGATGTTGGCAGTGCGGTTCGGATCATACTCAATGGCGACAACCTTTGCCGGGATGCCGTCCTTGGCGTTTCTCTTGAAGTCGATGACTCTCAGCTTTCTTCTGGAGCCGCCGCCTCTGTGCCGGACAGTGATCTTGCCCTGGGCATTGCGGCCGGCGTTGTTCTTCTTGCTCACCACCAGGGACTTCTCCGGGGTGGTCTTGGTGATCTCTGCGAAGTCAGAACCCGTCATGTGACGTCTGGACGGGGTATACGCAGTATACTTTTTAATTCCCATGGTTTTCTCCTTATCGGCGCGCCATTACGCACCATAGTTTCAGGCCTTACAGGCCCTGGAAGATTTCGATTTCCTTGGAATCCTCAGTGAGCTGTACGATCGCCTTCTTGGTCTGGGCGGTCTTGCCGAGGGTCATGCCTCTGCGCTTCACCTTGGTGGGACAGTTCATGGTGTTGACAGACTTCACCTTGACGCCCGCGAACATCTTCTCGACGGCCTCTTTGATCATGGCCTTGTTTGCATCCGGATGAACCTGAAAGCTGTACTTCTTGTCTCCCATGCCGGACATGCTCTTCTCTGTCACGAGGGGCTTCTGAATCACGTCGTAGTACTGAATGCTTGCCATTACGCGTATACCTCCTCAATCGCAGCCACAGCGGCCTTAGAGGTGACCACGGTGCTGTACTTCAGAATGTCATAGACATTGATGGTCTTCGGAGATGCAACCTTCACATCGCTGATGTTTCTCGCGGAGAGGACGGTGTTCATGTCGTTCTCGGGAGCAACCACCAGGGCCTTGCAGGCCTTCAGGTTCTTCAGGGTCTCAGCCATCTTCTTGGTCTTGATGCTGTCCATGCCGAAGTCATCCACCACCAGGAACTTGTTCTCCTGAACGCGGCTGGTCAGCGCGCACTTCAGGGCCAGTCTCTTCTCCTTCTTGTTGAGGGAGATGGTGTAATCTCTCGGGGTGGGAGCGAACACGACGCCGCCGCCCTTCCACTGGGGAGCTCTCGTGGATCCCTGTCTCGCGTGGCCGGTGCCCTTCTGTCTCCAGGGCTTCTTGCCGCCGCCGGACACCTCCGCGCGGGTCTTGGCCTTCTGTGTTCCCTGGCGCTTGTTGGCCAGCTGTGCGACAACCGCCATATGTACCAGGTGCTCGTTCACTTCAACGCCGAACACGGCGTCATTCAGTTCCATCGTTCCGACTTCCTGTCCGTCGGTGTTATATACTGCTACGTTAGCCATCGTCTGGGTCCTCCTTTCCTCTCGTATTACCTGCGGGCCTTCACGGTCTCTTTGAGGGTTACAAGTGCTTTTCGGGGACCCGGGACAGCGCCCTTGACCAGGATCAGATTGTTCTCGGCGTCGACCTTCACCACCTCGAGGTTCTGGGTCGTGACCTGCACATGGCCCATGTGGCCGGGCATTCCCTTGCCCTTGAACACGCGGCTCGGATCAGAAGAGGAACCATTGGAACCCTGGTGGCGGTGGAACTTGGAGCCGTGGGTCATGGGTCCGCGGTGCTGTCCGTTCTTCTTGATGGCGCCCTGGAAGCCCTTGCCCTTGGAAATGGCAGTGGCGTCGACCTTGTCGCCCGCAGCGAAGATGTCGGCCTTGATCTCGTCCTTGACCTTGTAGTCAGAAGCGTTCTCAAAGCGGAACTCTCTCAGGAAACGGCCGGCGGGATAAACCTCTCTCTGGCCCTCGCCCTTCTTCACAGTGACCTTCTCGATTCCGGCCTTCTCCAGCTGTCCGGCATCCGGTCCGTTGACCAGCTTCGCGCGGATCTCGCCGAAGGCGACCTGCACGGAATCGTAGCCGTCGCTCTCCACCGTCTTCACCTTGGTGACGATGCAGGGGCCCGCCTGAAGTACAGTCACGGGAACCAGCACGCCGGCTTCGGAGTAGACCTGAGTCATTCCAACCTTTGTCGCAAGTATCGCTTTCTTCATAATTACCTCCTGTTTATCCTACAGCGGAACGCCCTGTGCGTTCATACTAGAGCAGGATATTATTTTGTTTTCATCCGGATGTCGATGTGGACACCGGCGGGCATCTCAAGACGGGAAAGCGCGTCCACGGTCTTGTCGGTGGGGGTCAGCACGTCGATGAGCCGCTTGTGGGTTCTCTGCTCGAACTGCTCGCGGCTGTCCTTGTCCTTATGCACCGCGCGGAGGATCGTCACAACCTCCTTCTTGGTCGGCAGCGGGACCGGTCCGGAGACCTTTGCGCCCGTCCGCTTCACCGTGTCGACGATCTTCGCAGCAGACTGATCAACCAGCTTGTGGTCATACGCCTTCAGTGTGATTCTCATAACCTGATTTGCCATAAAAAATAGTCGCCTCCTTTTCGCACTTTGGAAAGTACGACAAGCGGTGACTGTACACAGTGCCGGGTGTGTCATCCATTCTACACACGGCCTTGCCCCCCTGCAACCCACAAGGAAGGCCTCTTCAGTTGTACAGTGACCTGTCGTCAGTTTCGTAACATGACATTCGCTCCACGGAATTCCCCGCCACAGGGACGGCAACCTCACGCTTCACAGCTATCGTGTCACAGCTTGTCTAGGATAACACAGGCAAAAAAAGATGGCAAGTATTTTTTCACAAAAATACCTGCCAAATTTCGTCGTTTTGCTGATTTTGATTTTGATCAGTCCGTTCAGTCTCCGGTCAGTCCTGGGCCGCTCCCTCCGGCGGGGCATACGCGCCCTGCTGGAAGCCCTCGGGCTTCACGAGATTTCCGGCCTTGTTCTTCCGGACCTTCTTGGCCTTTCCGGAGGGACCTTCGTCGGAGTTGGGATCCGGCTCCTCCACCTCGCCGCCGACCAGGGCGGGACGCTCGCCAGGTCCGATGTACTCGCCGGTCTTGTCCTCGTAGAAGTCATCCTCCTCCGGCTCGTCATCCTCCGGGTGCTCCGGAAGGTCGTACTCCACATCCTCGTCCTCATCCTCCTCCTCGGAGGCCTCGGCCGTCTCCTCGGCAGTGGTGGTCTCTTCCGCGGTGGTGGTCTCCTCCGCCGTGGTGGTCTCCTCCGCGGTGGTGGTCTCCTCGGCGGTAGTCGTCTCCTCGGCAGTGGTGGTCTCCTCCGCCGTGGTGGTCTCAGCGGCCGTGGTGGTCTCAGCGGCCGTGGTGGTCTCTGCAGCTGTGGTCTGGGCCGCCGTAGTGGTGCCGCTGCCGCTGCTGCATGCGCTGAAGCAGAGCGCTGCCGCGCTGGCCACTGCCAGCAGAGTCACACTCAGGTTTCTTTTTCTCATGCCTATCTCCTCCTGAAGCATTCCGTTTTTGCTCACGAACGGTTCGTTGCTTTCACTAACGGTTCATTATATATGAAGAAAGTGCTTTCGTCACTCCCTTTCGGGCTCCGTGGGGCTGGAAAACTTCTTTTCCCCGGCAGAGGCGCCGTTCACCGTCAGGACCCTGCCCTTCCGGTCTGTGGTGTAGCGGACCCCGTTCCGGGACCTGACGCTGGCGTCCATCACCAGCATGCCCTCCTCATCCACCAGGAAGTTCCCCGCCATGCCGCTGTCCTCCGGCATGGTCACCACCCGGTAGCCGGATCTCCCGGAGGCCGTCTGAAGGCACCCTTTATATAGAAGCTGTCCCTCCATGTTCCCGCTGTAGCCGCTGCCGTTGCTCCTGAAGCAGAGCTCCTTCTCGGTCCCGTCAGAGGTGCGCACCTGGATCCAGCCGGATGCCAGCGCCCCGTCCTGTTCCGCGTATCTCCAGTCGGGCTGCTCCTTCGTTCCCGCGTTGAACCAGCCGGTCAGCACGCTTCCGTCCGGCCCGAAGCAAAAGCTCCCGCCGTCGATGGTGCGGATGGTGCTGCTCTTCCCCTCCTCCGGGGTGTACAGGCGGCCTCTCTGGTTGAAGTAGTACCGCCGCTCGGTGCCGTCGGGTCCCGGGATGGTCTGCCAGCCGGTCAGGGCCGCGCCGTCCTCCCCAGTATAATACATGTTGTCAAGGATCCAGCCGGTCAGGGCCTTGCCCTCCGGTCCCAGGTAGTACCGCTTTCCCTGATCCTCCTCCCAGCGGCTGTCCACTCTCCTGCCCGCGGAGCTGAAGTAGTAGCGGAAGGTCTCCCCGCTCTTCTCCGAGGGCGGCGCGGAGGTCTTCTTCCCGGCCCCCTGCCGGTCCTCTGCGGGCTCCGGAAGCTCCGCGAAGGTCCGGACCAGCTTCCTGCCCTCCTCGTCCACATAGTACCAGTCCCCGTCGTCCTTGACCCAGGCGTCTGTCACCATGTAGCCGGAGCCGTCGAGCCACCGCTCCTGTCCGTCCTCGCCCTTTTTCCACACATTCCGGGCGTAGTCGCCGGAGACGGAGACGTAGGTCCAGCGGGTGCCGTCCTTTGTCCAGCCCGCCGCCGCCGCGTCCGGTCCGTTCATGAGAAGGATTCCCGCGCACAGCGCCGCTGAGAACATCGCCCCCCGCAGCGCCCCGCGGCAGCCTTCTCCCCAGAGTTTCTGTCTGTTCAACTGGCATATCCTCCTTTCCAGGTTCACAAATTCAGCGCATGGAGGCACATAACTGCAGCCATGCGTGATTCACCTCGCGCTTACGGGCACAGTGTACCACGGTTTTTCCGGCGGAAAAGGGATTTCCCGAAATCCTCACGAAATGTTCACGGAATATTAAACCCTTTTACGCGGTCGATGCCCGGCGTGAGCCAGGCAGAGCCGCCCGGCGCCGGGCGCACAGGCGCCGTCCCTCAGAGGACACGCAGGCGCCGTTCCACAGCGGGCACTCGACAGATGCCCGGCGCCCCGCAGGCCGTGTTTCCCTCCGGCGGGAATTGTGGTAAACTACAGGCACCTACAAAGAATGACACAGGAGGCCTGACATGTGGATCGCAGACCGTTGGAAGGACTATGAGGTGCTGGACTGCTCCGGAGGCGAAAAGCTGGAGCGCTGGGGGGATTACACGCTGATCCGCCCGGACCCCCAGGTGCTCTGGAACCAGGAAAAGAAGCTCCCCGGATGGAAGAAGCCCAGCGCCCACTACCACCGGAGCGCCCGGGGCGGCGGCTCCTGGGAGTTCTTCAGCCTTCCCGAGCAGTGGGACATCTCCTACGCCCTGCCGGAGGATGTGGGCAGGACCCTGACCTTCCGCCTGAAGCCCTTCAGCTTCAAGCACACCGGCCTCTTCCCGGAGCAGGCCGCCAACTGGGACTGGTTCTCGTCGCTGATCCGCCGGGCCGTCTCTGAGGGCCGCAGCGTGAAGGTGCTGAACCTCTTTGCCTACACGGGCGGCGCCACGCTGGCCGCCGCTGCCGCCGGGGCTTCCGTCACCCATGTGGACGCCAGCAAGGGCATGGTCTCCTGGGCAAAGGAAAACGCAGCCGCCTCCGGCCTTCCGGACAACGCGGTCCGCTGGCTGGTGGACGACTGCGGGAAATTTGTGCAGCGGGAGATGCGCCGCGGCAACCGCTACGACGCCATCATCCTGGATCCTCCCTCCTACGGCCGCGGCCCCAAGGGGGAGATCTGGAAAATCGAGGAGATGATCGACGCCCTCTTAAAGGACTGCGTCTCCCTCCTGTCGGACGATCCCCTCTTCTTCCTCTTAAACTCCTACACCACCGGGCTCCAGCCCGGCGTGCTGTCCTGGTTCCTGGGCAGCCTCATCCGCGAAAAGCGGGGCGGTGTGGTCCGGGCGGAGGAGCTGGGGCTTCCCGTCGGAAAATCCGGGCTCTGCCTCCCCTGCGGCGCTGCAGGCCGCTGGAGCCGAGAGTAAAAAGTCAAGGCCCGCTCACGCGGAACGGTGCAGCATCGCCGGGCCGCACAGAGCAGCGCCAAATGGCAATCTGGAATACCGGAACAGCAAACGCCGCAGAGCATCAGCTCTGCGGCGCATTCTTTTCAATGTTTCAGAAGCCCAGGGTCTCCACCGCGTCCAGCAGGTCCCTGCAGACGTAGTCCGGCTTCACGTCGTACTTGCCGTCCTTTCCGCCGTTTCCGGTTAAGACCAGAACCGTCCTGCATCCCCCTCGTCTTCCGAACTCGATGTCCTGGGTCATGTCGCCCACCACGATGGACTCCGACAGGTCGATGTGGTACCGCTCTGCCGCCGCCCTCAGCATGCCGGTCTCCGGCTTCCTGCAGTCGCAGCGGATCTTGTACTCGGGCCGCTCCCCGGGGAAGCCCCGGTCCGGGTGATGCGGGCAGAAGAAGACGTCGTCCACATAGGCCCCCTCCTGTCCCAGGAGGGTTTTCATTTTCCGGAAGATCTCGTCCAGCTGCTCCAGCGTGGCCTCGCCCCGGGCGATCACCGGCTGGTTGGTGGCGACGACCGCGAGATAGCCGGAGGCGTTGATGCGGCGGATGGCCTCCGCGGCGCCGGGCAGCAGCTCGAACTGCTCTGCCCTGCTGATGAAGCCCTTCTCCACGTTGATGACGCCGTCCCGGTCCAGGAACACCGCCTTCTGGGTGTTCTTCAGGTTCCGCTTCTCCGGGAGTCCCCGGGAGAGCTCCTGCTCCGCGGCGGCGATCCGGTCCATGGTGCCCACGTCCTTCACGTACTCAGGGGAGCGGTAGGCATAGATCGCCTCGCCCCGCTCCGCCATGGGGGCCAGGAGGTCCTTCTCAAAGTCGGTTTTCACCGGTTCCGGGACCCGGTCCAGCATGCGGCGGTCCAGCATGTAGAGCCCTGCGTTCACGCAGTTGTCGTACCAGCTCGACCTCACGTTTTTTTTGGAGTCGAAGGCCGTCACCCTGCCATCCGCCGCGGTCCGCACCAGGTCCGAGTCGTAGGGGTGGCTGTTGGGGTGCACAAAGAGCAGGGCCTCCGCCCCGTCCCGAAGGAAGGCCTCTTCCATCCGGGCCAGGTCCAGGCTGAACAGCAGGTCCCCGAAGACCAGAAGGAACCGGTCCTCCGGCACACGCTCCTTTAAAAGGGCAAAGGCGCCGGCGGTGCCCAGGGGAGTCTCCTCCTCCACGTAGTCGATCTCCAGGCCGAAGTCCCTTCCGTCCCCGAAATAGCCGGTGATTTTCTCCTTCAGGTGCCCCACGACCATGGTGACGCGGCCGATGCCGTTCCGCTTCAGCTCTTCCAGCTGCCAGAGCAGCAGCGGCTTCCCCAGCACCGGGGCCATGGGCTTCGGGATTTCTCCCTTTGTCAGCGCGGAGAGCCGCGTTCCCTTGCCCCCCGCCATAATCACAGCGTGATTGATCATGTCCGTTCCTTCTTTCTGTTCCTTCCTTCTGTTTCTTCTGTTTCTTCTATTCTGTTCCTGTTTAGTCTAGCTTTATTTGCCGCCTTTGTCACTAAAATAATAACCGCCCGGGGCTCTGGATTTTCACGCTTTAATAAGGTATACTGATTCCGCAGACAAGATTTAACTGCTTTATCAAAAAGGGGGTACTTTATTTATGAAAAGCTTCATGGAAGAGTTCAAGGCCTTCGCCCTGAAGGGCAATGTGCTGGACATGGCTGTCGCGGTCATCATCGGCGGCGCCTTCGGAACCATCATCACCTCTCTGGTGAATGACATCATCATGCCGCTGCTGGGCATCATCCTGGGCGCGGTCAACATCGCGGAGCTTGCCTTCACCGTCCCGAATCCCATGGGCGGCGAGCCGGTCTCCCTGATGTACGGCCAGTTCCTGCAGAACATCCTGAACTTCATCCTCATCGCGTTCTCCGTCTTCCTGATTGTAAAGTCCGCCAACAAGATGATGGAAAAGGCAAAGAAGGAGAAGGAGGCCGAGGAAGAGGCCGCTCCGGAGCCCGAGCCCACCAAGGAGGAGGTGCTTCTCACCGAGATCCGCGACGCCCTGAAGGAGCTGAAGAAGTAATTTCATAATTACAACGCCAGAAGTACCGAGCCTACGCATGCTTGCCAGCAACGCGTAATCTTCCTTTGGTAAGGTCAGGCTTCCCGGTATCGGAAACTGCCGGCTAAAACGAAACAGAAAGGCTGTGAAGTGCAGAGGTTAATCCCTCTGAAGCTTCACAGCCTTTTCCTTTTTCCTATTCTTTTCTTTACCCCGCAGGCCGGCACATTCCTTCCGCCCAGGGCCTCAGCCCCCCGCATCCTCGTCCGGAGACGGCGCAGCGTCTCCCGCCTGAACCTCCGGCATCAGCTCGCTGCTGGTCACCTCCAGGATTTTCTCCAGGGTCTGGATTTCCTCCGGCGTGAAGCGCTCCTCGATGCGCTTCATCACGGTGTTCATGTAGTTGTTGCTGATGTTGTAGTAGCGGAGATACTTGTCCGTCACCTCCAGGTGGTACTCCCGCCGGTCCTCCTCGGACCGGACCCTTCTGAGATACCCCTTCTTCACCAGCTGGTTGATGCGGTAGGCAGCGTTTGGCGAGGAAATGTTGGTGATCCGCGCGAATTCCGCGACGGTCGGCCGGTTCATGGCGTAGATGATCTCCATGCAGAAGGTCTCCACTGTTGTCAGAGTCGCCTCGCGGTTCTCAAAGCCCTGGAACACTTTCTCGTAGAAATGCAGCTTGAACTTCAAATAAACACGACTGAACGACTCCTGCAGCATACCGGCCTCCTTACACCCCTGTCCGACTGTGAACCCCGGATTCTCAAAGTATACCAGTTTTTTCGCTGACTGCAAACAGGAGCTCCGCGGTGGCCGCAGTCTCATCCCCCACTTTCGCCACCGCTTTTCCGATTCCCACGGGCCCCTTGGCGCTGATAATCTCGCAGGAGAGCTCCAGCACGTCCCCCGGCACCACCTGACGGCGGAACCGGGCGCTTCTCACGCCCCCGAACAGGGCAATCTTTCCCCGGTTCGCCTCCTCCGACAGAATCGCCACTGCGCCGGTCTGGGCCATGGCCTCCAGGATCAGCACCCCCGGCATCACCGGCATGCCCGGAAAATGTCCCGGGAAAAAGGGCTCGCTGGAGGTGACGCACTTGATCCCCCGGGCCTTCTCCCCCGGAACGCACTCCGTGATACGGTCCACCAGAAGAAAGGGCCACCTGTGGGGAAGAATCTTCTGTATCTCAGCTGATGAAAGTTCCATATTTTCTCCTCTCCTGCCATTCCGGCAGCCTGTCATTCCGGGCCCTCCGCCCGCGCTTCAGCCGCGACCGGCCTGCCGCCCTGGCAGACCCTGTCACGCCTTCCGGAACACCAGCGCCGCGTTGTGTCCGCCGAAGCCGAGAGAGGGGGACATGGCCACCTGGATCTCTTGCTCCCGCGGCGTGTTGGGCACCACGTCCAGGTCGCAGTCCGGGTCCGGGACCCGGTAATTGATGGTAGCCGGCACCAGGCCGTGCTTCAGGCTGAGGGCGGAGATCACCGCCTCCACCGCCCCGGCGGCCCCAAGCAGGTGGCCGGTCATGGACTTGGTGGAGCTCACCATGAGCCCGGAGGCCGCGTCGCCGAAGGCCTGCTTCACCGCCAGGGTCTCGCACCTGTCGTTCAGGGCGGTGGAGGTCCCGTGGGCGTTGATGTAGTCCACCTCGGAGGGCGTCACGCCCGCATCCGCCATGGCCTGCTTCATGCAGGCGGCCGCGGCGCTGCCGTCGGGGCAGGGGGCCGTGATGTGATACGCGTCGCAGGACACGCCGTAGCCCGTCACCTCGCACAAAATCTCCGCGCCCCGGCTCTTCGCCCGCTCATACTCCTCCAGCACCAGGATCCCGGCGCCCTCCCCCATGACAAAGCCGCTCCGCTCCCGGTCAAAGGGAATGGAGGCCCGGTCCGGGTCAGTAGCGGGGCTCAGGGCCTTCATGGCGGCAAAGCCGCCGATGCCAAGCTCCGTCACGGCCGCCTCCGTGCCGCCGCAGACCATCACGTCGTGGTAGCCGTCCCGGATCTGCCGGAAGGCCTCTCCCACCGCGCTGGTGCCCCCGGCGCAGGCGGTCACCACCGAGGAGCAGAGGCCGTGGATGCCGTAGCGGATGGCGATCTGCCCCGCCGCCATGTTGGTGATGGTCATGGGGATAAAGTAGGGGGAGATCCGGCTCCAGCCCCGCTCCGTCCCCCGGGCGCAGGCGCTCTGGATCGAGCCGATGCCGCCGATGCCGCTGGAGACGATCACCCCCACCCGGCTCCGGTCCTCCTCCTCCATCCTGAGGCCGCTGCGCTCCATGGCCTCCCCGGCGGCCGCAAGGGCGTACACCGTGAAGAGGTCCATTTTCCTGAGCTCCTGCCGGGAGATCCGCTCCTCCGGCCGGAAGTCCTTCAGCTCCCCCGCGAGACTCACGCCGAAGCCAGTGGTGTCAAAGCGGGTGATGGGGGCAATGCCGCACTTTCCCTCCCGGAGCGCCTGAAGGAGCTCCGGGACACTGTTTCCCACGGGCGTCAGGACCCCTGCGCCGGTCACAGCCACTCTTCTCATATCGCCATTCCTCCGTCCACGCAGAGCACCTGCCCGGTGATATACCTGCCGCCCTCGCCCGCCAGGAACGCCACGGCCTCGGCCACATCCTCCGGCCGGCCCGGCTCTCCCAGGGGGATCTGCCGAAGCAGCGCCTCTCTGGCCGCCTCCGGCATGCTGCGGGTCATGTCCGTTGCGATCATGCCCGGCGCCACGGCGTTCACCGTGATGTGCCGGGAGGCCAGCTCCCGGGCCAGGGACTTGGTCATGCCGATGACCGCCGCCTTGCTGGCCGCGTAGTTCACCTGCCCCGCGTTCCCCAGGATCCCGGACACGGAGCTGATGTTTACGATCCGCCCGGACCGCTGCCGCAGCATGGGCCGGGACACCGCCCGCATCATGTAGAAGCAGCCCTTCAGGTTCACGTTCAGCACCTCCTCCAGGTCCTCGTCCTTCATGCCGATGAGGAGCCCGTCCCGGGTGATGCCCGCGTTGTTCACCAGGACCTCGATGCGCTTGTTTCCGACCTGGAGCGCCCGCTCCGTGAGCATGCGGCAGTCCTCCGGGAGGCGGATATCCGCCCGGACCGCTTCCGCGTACACGCCCTTCTGCCGGCAGAGGGCCTCGGTCTCCCGGGCCGCCTCCTCACCGGACTGGTAGTTGAACACAACGTCGAAGCCCGCCCCGGCAAGGCGCAGGCAGATTGCCCGTCCAATTCCCCGGCTGCCGCCGGTCACCAGGGCCGTTCCCCTGCTCTTCTCTCTCTCTGTTTCCATCTGCTCTGCTCCTTTCCTGTCTCAGGCCTCCTGGCCCTCAGCCGGGACCGGGATTCCGTTCCCGCGCTGGAGGAAGTCCCGGAGTTCCGCCGCCGTCCCGATGCCCTCGGCCCGGACCGGAATCCCCATGGCCCGCGCCGTCTTCTTCAGAAATCCCCGCATGGTGTTTCCGGGGCCGATCTCCAGGAAATCCCGGTACCCCGCCGTAAGAAGCGCCCGCAGGTTCTGCTCCAGGCGCACGCTCTCCTGCACCTGCCGGGTCAGAAGCCCGGCAATCTCGGCCGTCGCAGGATAGAATCCCCCGGTGGCGTTCGCCGTCACCGGGATCTTCGGCTCCGCCGGGACGAAGGGCCCCAGGGAACGGAAAAGCCCCTCCAGCTTTTCCGCCGCCGGCTTCATGAAGGGGGTGTGGAAGGGCCCGCTGACCTTCAGCCGGACCGTCCGCACGGCCTTCTGCTCCTTCAGAATGGCCTCGGCCTCCTCCACCGCCCGCTCGTCGCCGCAGATCACGGTCTGGCCGGGGCAGTTGTAGTTTGCCGCCGCCACGAAGCCCGTGTCCGGGCGGGAGGCCTGGCGGCAGGCTGCATCCACCGCGTCGCTGTCCGGGCCGATCACGGCGCTCATGCAGCAGGAGAGCCCCTCCGCCGCCTCCGCCATGGCCCGTCCCCGGAAGGACGTCACCGTGAGCAGCTCGTCCGGCGTAAAACAGCCCCCGGCGTAGAGGGCGCAGTACTCCCCGAGGCTTAAGCCCGCGGCCGCCGCAGGGACCACGCAGGCCCCCGCCAGCAGGTGGGTGATGCCGGCCGCAAGCGCCGCCATGCAGGGCTGGGTGTATTCGGTCCTGGCGAGTTGCTCCTCGGTTCCCTCGTGCATCATCCCCTTGAGATCAAAGGGCGCCGGGAGGGCGTCAAGGAACAGGCGGTACTCCGGAAACTCCTCGTAAAAATCGGCCCCCATGCCAGCCCTCTGGCTCCCCTGGCCCGGGTAAAGAAAGACCCAGCTCATACACTGCCTCCTGTCTCAGATAAGACCCATCTCATACGCCGCCTCCCGCTTCAGATGAGACCCAGTTCATACACTGCCTCCCGTCTCAGAAAGCTCCGACGCCGCCAGGGCCGCGGCGGGCCCGGCATCCTCAAAGAGTGACCGGAAGATCTCCGCGAGCGGGCGGATCTCCGTAAGCTGCCCGCAGACCTGGCCGGCCATGAGGGAGCCGTTCTTCACGTCGCCGTCGAAAACGGCCTTCCTCAGGGACCCAAGCGTGTAGTGCTCCAGCTCCATGACCGTGGCCCCCTGCCGCTCCCGCTTCACGTACTCCCGGGCCATGGGGTTTTTCAGGACCCGCACCGGCGTGCCCGCGATGCGCCCCGTGACCGTAGTGGAGTTGTCCCGGGCCTTCAGGATCGCCTCCTTGTAGGCCGGGTGCACCGGGCACTCCTCCGCCGCCAGGAGGCAGGTCCCCACCTGGGCCCCGCAGGCCCCCAGGGCAAAGGCCGCCGCCAGCTGCCGCCCGTCGGCGATGCCCCCCGCCGCGATGACGGGAATGGAGACCGCGTCCCGCACCTGGGGCACCAGGGTCATGGTGGTCATCTCCCCCACGTGTCCCCCGCTCTCCGTGCCCTCCGCGATGACGCCGTCCGCGCCGCAGCGCTCCATCATCACCGCCAGGGCCCGCCCGGAGACCACCGGGAAGACCTTGATCCCCCGCTCCTTCCAGAGCGGCATGTACTTTCCGGGGCTGCCGGCGCCGGTGGTGACGATCCGGACGCCCTCGCGGGCGATGATCTCTGCCATGGCATCCGCCTCCGGGTGCATCAGCATGAGGTTCACGCCGAAGGGTTTGTCGGTCAGCTCCCGGCAGATCCGGATCTCCTGAACGAGGGTCTCCGGGCTCATGCCCCCTGTCCCGATCACCCCCAGCGCCCCGGCGTTGCTGCAGGCCGCGGCGAAGCGCCCGGTGGCGATATTCGCCATGCCCCCCTGGATCAGGGGATATCTGATTCCAAGCATTTTATCCAGTCTCATGACTTCCTTCTCCTCACCACTCCAGCAGCATGCTGTTCCAGCAGAGGCCGGCGCCAAAGGCCGCCAGCAGCACCCGCATGCCCCGTTTCAGCTTCCCCGACCCGCTCAGCTCGTCCAGCGCGATGGGGATGCTCGCGGCCGAAGTGTTTCCGTACTCCGCGAGATTGATCACAAACTTCTGCTCCTGCCCCGGGAACTGGCGCTGCACGTGGCGGATGATGCGCTCGTTGGCCTGGTGGCAGACCACATAGTCCACGTCCTCCATGCCGCACCCCGCGCTCTCCAGCACCTCCAGGAGCGCCTGCTTCAGGGCCGCCACCGCGAAGCGGAAGACCCGGTGCCCGTCCATGGAGAGGAGCCGCCTCTCCCGGCCGGGTCCGGGGCAGCTCAGGGCTTCCTCGTCCCCCCGGCTCCAGCTCTTCCGGTACAGCGGCTTCCCGGAGGCCCGCACCACCGCGGCCCCGGCGCCGTCCCCGAAGAGCACGCAGGTGTTCCGGTCCGTGTAGTCCACGATCCTGGAGAGCTCCTCCGCCCCGATGATGAGGGCGCAGGGCTTTTCCAGGGTCGGCAGGATTCCCGCCGCGGCCTGGAGCGCCGCCAGGAATCCGGCGCAGCCGGCCCCCAGGTCGAAGGCCATCACCTCCTCCGGGAGGCCCAGCCTCTGCTGGATCAGGCAGGCGGCAGAGGGAACCGTCCAGTCCCCGCTGGAGGTGGCGACGATGATGAGTCCCACCTGCTCCGCCTGCACCCCGGATCGGGTCAGTGCCTGCTCCGCGGCCTTTGCCGCCAGCGTGAGGCAGCTCTCCTCCCCGGAGCAGCGGTACCGGCTGTGGATGCCCGTCCGGGAGACAATCCAGCTGTCGCTCGTCTCCACCAGCTTTTCCATGTCCCCGTTGGAGACCTTCTGCACCGGCAGGGCTCTGCCGGTGGCCAGGATTTCAATTCCACCTGTGTTCAATTGCTTCTCCTTTAAGCCCCGTGGCTGCGGTACAGGCCGTCCAGCCGCCGGTACCTGCGGTACCGGTTCTTCAAGAGCTCCTCCTCTTTCTGTTTCTCAAGCGCCCCCAGCGTCTCCGCGAGGGCCCGGTCCAGCTCCGGGAACAGGCGGGCATCTTCCGGGAGAACGCCGTCGATCAGCCCGTCGGAAAGCAGGTCCTCCGCCGTCATCCGCGTGAGCCGGCTGGCCTCCGGGGCGCGCTTCGCGTCCTTCCAGAGAATGGAGGCGAAGCCCTCGGGGGAGAGAATGGAGTAGACCGCGTTTTCCAGCATGAAGACCCGGTCGGCGGCCGCCAGCGCCAGGGCGCCCCCGCTGCTTCCCTCTCCGGTCACCACCGCCACCGTGGGCACCCGGAGCCTCAGCATGCAGAGGATGCTCTCCGCGATGGCGTTGGACTGCCCGTTGCTCTCCGCCTCCACGCCGGGGTAGGCGCCGGGCGTGTCGATCAGGGTGATCACCGGCCGGTGGAACTTCTCCGCCTGCTCCATGAGGCGCACCGCCTTCCGGTACCCCTCCGGCGAGGCCATGCCGAAGCTGCACTGGATCTTTTCCTCCGTGCTCCTGCCCTTCCGGTGCCCGATGACCGTCACAGGCGTGCCGTGAAAGAATCCGATGCCCCCCACAACGGCGGGGTCGTCCCGGAATCTCCGGTCCCCGTGAAGCTCCAGGAACCCGTCGAACAGGGCCTCAATAAAATCCGTCACCCCCGGGCGCTCCGTGCTCCTCGCGAGGAGCACCTTCCGATAGGCCGCATCCGCCTCTGCTGAGCCGGTCTGCGCCGTGCTGCTTTTCGCCGCGCTGGTCCTTGCCGCGCCGGTCTGCGTCCCGCCGGTTTTCGCCGCGCCGGTCCTTGCCGCGCCGGTCTGCGTCCCGCCGGTTTTCGCCGCGCTGGTCTGCGCCGCGCTGGTCTTAGCCGCATCTGCCTCCACGCGCCTCACCTCCTGTGTATATCTCTAGTGCCGCCGGGCATCGCCCCGGGGCTCCTTCCGCCTTCCGGCTCCCGTTTTCAGAGCGCCCGGCCTGTGGAGCCGCAGGATCGCCGCCAGCGTGGTCTTCAGCTCGCTCCGCTCCACGATCCGGTCGACCATGCCGTGCTCCAGCTGGAACTCCGCGTGCTGGAACCCCTCCGGCAGGGTCTCCCCGATGGTCTGGCGGATGACCCTTGGGCCCGCAAACCCGATCAGCGCGTCCGGCTCTGCCAGGATGATGTCTCCCAGGCTCGCGTAGCTGGCGCTGACACCCCCGGTGGCCGGATGCAGCAGCACGGACACAAAGAGTCCCCCCGCGTCGCGGAAGCGCCCCACGGCGGCAGAGGTCTTCGCCATCTGCAGAAGGGAGAAGAGCCCCTCCTGCATGCGTGCGCCGCCGCTGGCGCTGAAGATCACGAGGGGGATGCGGTGCCCCGCGGCGTACTCCGCGAGTCTCGCGATTTTCTCTCCCTCCGCGGTTCCCATGCTTCCCATGAGGAACCGCCCGTCCAGGACCCCAACCGCGGCCTTCTCTCCGTCGATGCGGCACACGCCTGCGAGAAAGGCCGAGGCCTCCCCCGTCACGTCCCGGCTCTTGGAGAGGGACTCCTCGTAGCCCGGAAAGGACAGGGGATTCCTGGTTTTGAGCCCCGGGAACAGCTCCCGGAAGCTGCCCGGATCCGCCACCAGGGCGATCCGCTCCTCCGCCGGCATGGGCAGGCATCCGCGGCACTCCGGGCAGAGCCAGAGGCTTCCCTCCAGCTCCTCCGCCGGCAGGACCGCATTGCAGCGGGGGCAGCGGACCGTCTGCGCACGGCCCCGCATCCCCCTGCCGTCCTTCCTCAGGCGGAGCAGGCCGTTCCAGGTCTGTCTCTTCCGGTGAAACAGCTCGTCAAGCTTCATGCTCCGCCGCGCCCTCCTTCATCCACCGCTCGATTTCCTCGTGGTTCCGCTCCCAGAAGCCAGTGTCGGCGCCCCCCTTCAGGAACTCCCTGTGATAGGTCAGGAGGTGCAGGAAGGCGGCGTCTGTCTGCACCTCCTCCACCACCAGCTCCTCCAGGGCCCGGCGGAGCCGCCGCACCGCCTCCAGACGGGTTTTGCCCGTCACGATGATCTTTGCCAGCAGGGCGTCGTAGAAGGGGGTGATGCGGCAGCCGGCGTAGATCCAGCTGTCCACCCGCACCCCCGGCCCGCCCGGGAAGTGGAGTGCCTCCACCCTGCCGGGCCCCAGGGCGTTGATCCGGCACTCGATGGCGTGACCGGTGCTGCACCGGGTCTCCTCTTCTCCGCCCCACTGCAGGGGCAGTCCCGCGGCGATGCGGATCTGCTCCCGGACCAGGTCCAGCCCCGTCAGGGCCTCCGTCACCGGGTGCTCCACCTGGAGCCGGGTGTTCATCTCAATAAAATAGAACCGCCCGTTCCTGTCCAGAAGGAACTCCACAGTCCCCGCGCTGGTGTAGCCCGCTGCCTTCGCGGCGCGGACCGCCGCCACCTCCATCTGTTTCTTAAGCTCCGGGGAGAGAAACAGGGCCGGCGATTCCTCCAGAAGCTTCTGGTGGTTTCTCTGCAGGGAGCAGTCCCGCTCCCCCAGGGCCGCCACCGTGCCAGACCGGTCCGCCAGCAGCTGGACCTCGATGTGGCGAGGGGAAAGGATCTGCTTCTCCAGATAGAGGGAGGCGTCCCCGAAGGCGGCATCAGCCTCTGCCGCCGCGGACCGGAAGGCCTCCGGCAGTTCCTCCCTGCAGGTCACGGCTCGGATTCCCTTGCCGCCACCACCCGCAGAGGCCTTTAAGAGCACCGGGTAGCCGATATCCTCCGCGGCGCGAAGGGCCTGCTCCGGGTCCCTTACAAGCCCCCGGGAGCCCGGCACCACCGGCACCCCGCTCGCCTCCATGAGGCTCCTCGCGGCCTGCTTGTCTCCCATGAGGCGGATCACCTCCGGGTCCGGCCCGATAAAGACCAGCCCGCACTTCCTGCAGTTCTCCGCGAAGTCCGCGTTTTCCGAAAGAAAGCCGTACCCGGGGTGGATGGCCTCACAGCCGAGGCGCTTCGCAGTCTCCAGGATCACCTCCTGCTTCAGGTAGCTCTCGGAGGCCCTGTCGGGGCCGATGCAGACCGCCCGGGTTGCCATCATGGCGGCCAGGGAGTCCCGGTCGGCCTCGGAGCACACCAGGACAGACTCGATATTCATCTCCCGGAGGGTCCGGATGATCCGGACGGCGACCTCCCCCCGGTTGGCAATCAGGATTCTTCTGAACAAGCCTCTCTCCTATCCGAGGCGGACCAGGTTCTGGTGATACTCCACCAGCTGCCCGTTTTCCGCACAGATTTCCTTGACAATTCCGCCCTGCTCCGCCCGGATCTCGTTGAAGAGCTTCATGGCCTCGATGACGCCCACCACGTCGCCCTTCCGGACCAGCTGCCCCACCGAGACAAAGGGCGGCTCCCCCGGGGCCTGGGAGCGGTAAAATGTGCCCGCCAGGGGCGCCCTGAGATAATCCGCCGCCGCAGCCTGCTGCGGACCCGCGGGCGTCTGCCCACCGGCGCCGCAGCCCGCCTGGTTCGCGGGAGCCTGGCCGCCGGCGTAGGCCTGACCGTTTCCGTAGGCCTGGCCGTTTGCGTAGGTCTGGCCATTTCCGTAGGCGGGGCCGTTTGCGTAGGTCTGTCCGCCGGGGTTCTGCGCCCCGGCGCCGCCGTTCATCTGCGCCGCCGGAACCGGGCCGGCCGCAGAAGCCTGGCCAGCCGCGGGATACAGCGCTCCGGAGCCGCTGTTCTTCTTAAGTTTCAGGCGGAGCTCCGGAAGCTCCAGCTCCAGCTCATCCGCCGCCGAGCGGTCAAAGCGGTCCCAGATGGAGAAGAGCTCATCGGTTCCGAATTTCACTTCCGGCATTTTCCGCGCCCCGCTCACTTTCCCTTCCGCTCCAGGTAGTCCACGATGTCCTGCACCGTCACGAAGGTCTTCAGGTCCTCCTCCTCGATCTTCAGGGAGAAGGCCTCCTCCAGGGCAAGTCCCAGCTCCATGGCATCCAGGGAATCCAGTCCCACGTCCTCCTTCAGCTTTGCCTCCGGGGTGATCTTCTCCTCCTCGCAGCTGATGGTCTCCATCATCAGATCCTTCACCTGGTCAAACAGCATGGTGTTCCTCCTTCTTAAATTTTAGCTATTTTATTTTATCTAAATTATTTTAGTTAAAAACATCACGCTAGATTATAGCAGATTCTTTTCCGGCGTCAAGCGGAAAATGTATCTGTGCGGCACTCGGGAACATGCCTATGACCGCCCACACTCTCCGAATGCTGCTCCCCTCCCGACTCGCTTTCATCCTGGGCGCCGGGATTTCCTCTTTTCCGAATCCCGGCGCCTCCTGCTCTCCTCCTGACTCACTTTCATCCTCATCCTGGGCGCCGGGATTTCCTCTTTTCCGAATCCCGGCGCCTCCTGCCCCCCTCCTGGCTCGCTTCCAGCCTCATCCCGGGCGCCGGGATTTCCATTTTTCTAAATCCCGGCGTCTCCTGCTCTCCTCCTGACTTGCTTTCATTCTCATCCCGGGCGCCGGGATTCCCTTTTTTCCTAATCCCGGCGCCTCCTGCCCCCCTCCCGACTCGCTTTCATTCTCCTCCCGGGCGCCGGGATTTCCATTTTTCTAAATCCCGGCGCCTCCTGCTCTCCAATCTCAAGAGGATGCGTATTCTTGACACCAGACAACTATCTTTCGCAAAAAAAACCCCCGGCAGCATTGCTGTCGGAGGCAGTCCGTTACTGATTCAATCGTATTCTTTCTTGATTTTTCCCGTTGGGAACGCGCGGTCAGGACTTCCTGTCAGAGGTCCGGGCGCCGCAGGAGGATTCCATGCCGCAGGGGGCCCCGGAGCCGCAGACCATGCCGCAGCTGCAGGACTTGTCGCAGCCGCAGCTGCACTTTCCCTGCCGCCTCGCCCGGACGATGGTCCGGACGGCAAGAAACAGGAGCAGGCCAACCGCCAGGAGAAGCAGCCAGTCAATCATATTCATGAAGACACCTCCTTAATTTCCTTGATTCCCGGTCTCTCCGGCAAACTGTGATCCAGGCCATATTACCCGGGTTCTGCGTTCAAGTCCCGCTCATCCCATGCCCAGGGCCAGCCCGATGAGCCGCACCAGAAGGGCCGCCACCCAGGCGACGGCGCACTGCCACAGGATCACGCCCAGGGCCCATTTTCCGCCCATCTCCCGCTTCACGGCGGCAATGGCCGCCACGCAGGGGGTGTAGAGCAGGCTGAACATCAGGAGCCCGGCGGCGCTCAGCGCCGTCATGGCCCCGGTCACGCCCCCGTGCCCGGCAAACAGGACCTCCAGCACAGACACCACGCTCTCCTTCGCCATGAAGCCGGAAATCAGGGCGGTGCAGATGCGCCAGTCCCCCAGGCCCAGCGGCACGAACATGGGCGACACCAGGCCCGCCACCGCGGAGAGCATGCTGTCGTGGGAATTCTCCACCAGGTTCAGCCGGAAGTCAAAGCTCTTCAGGAACCAGACCGCCACGGTGGCGACCAGGATCACCGAGAAGGCGCGCTGCAGGAAATCCCGGGCCTTTTCCCAGAGCAGCTGCAGCACGGAGCGGAGCCCCGGGAGCCGGTAGTTCGGCAGCTCCATGACAAAGGGCACCGGGTCGCCGCGGAACAGGGTCCTGCGGTACAGGCCCGCCGTAAGAATCCCGGCGAAGATCCCGAAGAGGTAGAGGCCGATGATGACGAGCCAGCTCTTCTCCGGGAAGAAGGCCTGCACAAAGAAGCCGTAGATGGGCATTTTCGCCGTGCAGCTCATGAAGGGCGTCAGAAGGATGGTCATCCGCCGGTCCCGGTCCGAGGGAAGGGTTCTGGTGGACATCACCGCGGGCACGGTGCAGCCGAAGCCGATGAGCAGCGGCACAATGCTCCGGCCGGAGAGGCCGATCCTCCTCAGGACCTTGTCCATCACGAAGGCCACGCGGGCGATGTACCCGCTGTCCTCCAGCATGGAGAGGAAGAAGAACAGGGTGACGATGATGGGAAGGAAGCTCAGCACGCTGCCGACGCCCTCGAAGAGGCCCTCGATGATCAGTCCGTGGATGGCGGGATTCACGCCGGCCTCCGTCATGAACTGGTCCATGGCCCCGGCGGCGGCCCCGATGGCCTGGTCCAGGAGGTCCTGCAGGAAGGGGCCGATGAGGCTGAAGGTCAGCCAGAACACCAGGCCCATGATCAGGATAAAGGCGGGGATCGCCGTGAATCGGCCCGTGAGGATGCTGTCGATCCGCTGGCTTCTCACGTGCTCCCGGCTCTCCTTCGGGTGCTGCACGCAGCGGCTGCAGACCTTGTCGATAAAGTCGAAGCGCATCTCCGCCATGGCGGCGCTGCGGTCCAGCCCCCGCTCCTTCTCCATCTGCAGCACGATGTGCTCCAGCATCTCCTTTTCGTTCTGGTCCAGGGCCAGGCGCTCCAGGATCTGCCGGTCTCCCTCGATGAGCTTGCTGGCGGCAAAGCGGGAGGGGATCCCCGCCCGCTCCGCGTGGTCCTCCGTCAGGTGGTACACGGCGTGGAGACAGCGGTGCACGGCCCCGCCGTGGTCCTCGCTCCCGCAGAAATCCTGCTGCAGGGGGCGCTCCTGGTAGTGGGCCACGTGCAGGGCGTGATCCACCAGCTCATCCACGCCCTCGTTCTTCACCGCGGAGATGGGCACCACGGACACCCCCAGCATGGCCTCCATGGCGTTGATGTCCACGGAGCCCCCGTTGCCCGTCAGCTCGTCCATCATGTTCAGGGCCACGACCATGGGCACCTCCATCTCCAGGAGCTGCATGGTGAGGTAGAGGTTCCGCTCGATGTTGGTGGCGTCCACGATGTTGATGATGGCCCGGGGCTTTTCCTCCAGGACGAAGTTCCTGGAGACCAGCTCCTCGCCGGAGTAGGGGGACATGGAATAAATGCCGGGCAGGTCCGTGATCAGCGTGTTGGCCCTGCCCCGGATCACGCCGTCCTTCCGGTCCACGGTGACGCCGGGGAAGTTCCCCACGTGCTGGTTGGAGCCGGTCAGCTGGTTGAAGAGGGTGGTCTTTCCGCTGTTCTGGTTTCCCACCAGGGCAAAGGTTAAAAGGGTGTCCTCCGGAAGCGGGTCTCCGCTGCCCTTCGGGTGATACTTGCCCTCCTCGCCGAGGCCCGGGTGCTCGCTCTTTTTCCGGCGGGTTTTGGGATCAGAGCCGCGGACGGCGGCATCCACCGCTTCTTCCCGCCCGGACTTCTCCGGGAGAGGCCGCGCCTCGATCTCAGCGGCATCTGCCGCCCGGAGCGTGAGCTCATAACCCCTGATCCGGAATTCCATGGGATCTCCCATGGGCGCCAGTTTTACCAGCGTGATCTCGGTCCCCGGGATCACGCCCATATCTAGAAAATGCTGACGGAGCGCGCCCTCTCCGCCCACGGCTTCGATCAGCGCGCTCTGTCCTGTTTTCAGCTCTTTCAGTGTCATTGATATGCTGTCCGTATTCAACAATTGTCTCAGAAAGCGGTCACTGGTGTACCATCACGGGCATGCCGACCCACACGATGTTATAGAGGGATGCGGCCGCGTCTCTCGGCAGGTTCACGCAGCCGTGGGAGCCGCTGCCCACATAGATGCTTCCGCCGAAGCTGGAGCGCCAGGAGGCGTCGTGCAGGCCCTGGCCGTTGTGGAAGGGCATCCAGTAGTTCACCCAGCTCTTGTAGCGGGAGCCGTCGGAGTTGGTGCCCTGCAGGTAGCGGTTCCGCTCCTTGGAGTTGATCTTCCAGGCGCCGGGCGTGGTGGCGCGGCTGCCGGGACGCCCGGTGACGCAGGGCGACATCCAGACCAGGGAATTGTTCAGGTAGCAGTAGACCATCTGCTCGGAGATGCTGACCTCCACGCAGGAGTAGCCGTAGGGGTTCGGCCGGTCCCCGATGGCGGGAATCGGCACCTTGACGCCCTTCTCGTCCACATCGGTCCCGTCCGGGGTGCGCTCGTTCATGTAGCAGGCGCCCTTCGGGTGGTTCTCGTCGGTCTGCTCCGCCAGGTAGTACTCCTCGCCGCCGATGTTCTGCCAGCCGGTAGCCATCTTTTCCTCGTCGTTGAAGTAGTACCAGTGGCCGCCGATCTCGCCCCAGGCCCCTCTCAGGGCCGTGCCGTTCAGGTAGTAGCTCCAGTTTCCTTCCGCGTCTTCCGACCAGCCCGTGGCGCCGGGCCCGAAGGTACTTCCGGAGAGCACTTTGTTGGGCAGCTCCTCCGCGAACGCCGTCATGGAAAACAGCACCGAGAGGAGCAGCGCCAGCAGCGAAGCGGCAAACCTCAGAGAAACCCGTTTCTTTTCAGACATCTTACGACTACACATGAAACGTCCCCCTTCGCCGGTCAGAAGCCGGCAGTTTTCTATTCTGCAGCAGAAAAAACGCCCTTCGGCGCATTTCTGCATACACGGAATTAGTGTATCGCAGAGGTATAAGATTTGTCAACTTCGCAGGCATCCCGAAGGCCGCGAAACGTCATATTGCGCGCTCCGCGGGCGCCCAACAGGGACTAGCTCCGCGTCGCGAATCCTTGTCTCCGTTCATTCAGCGCGCGGACCGCCTTCCTCTCCCGGAGGATCAGGAAAGCGACCACGAGAAGGACCGCGGCGAACAGCCTCAGGCCGGGACCCTTCAATGAAATCATGTTGATGCTCCTTTCCGCTGCCGGAAGTCATTTTTCCCTGAGATACAGGATGTTGCTGAAGAGACGGCCAAGGAGCGGCAGTCTTCCTCTCTGCCCCTCCATATAGTCCCGGACCCGGGCCAGGTAGCAGGTTCCCCAGGAGACAATGCGAAACCACTCCTCTCCCCCCTGGGTGGTCAGTCCCACCACCGTGACGTAGTGGTCCGCCGCCCGCACCGCGGGTTCCCCCGGCACCCCCGGAAGTCCCGGGACCGGCTCTTTTTCCGGATAGAGGAGGATGCCCGGCGGATCTCCCCGCTTCCCGAAGAAGGGTCCTATGGAGAGGATCACCGGGAGGTCGGCCGCGAGCATCTCCCGGATGCGCGGCAGGATCTGCTCCCCGGGGACGCCCCAGGCGGCCCTTAAGCTCCAGCCCCGCTGCCTCGCCCTGCGGTTGAAGGCGCGGGCCATAGAGATGCCGTTCAGGCCCACCCGGCTCCGCACGTGGGCCAGGCGGCGGTCCAGGCTCTTCACGAAGGACTCGTATGCCTTCCCGCCGTGGCGCACCACCATGCCCCGGTCCGCCGCAGCCCGGTCCGGCCGGTCTGCATCCGTCTGGCCCGGCTTTGCCGCCTGACCACTGTCCGGCCGGCCTGCATCCGCCTGGTCCCGATCTGTCGTCCGGACCTTATTTTCCTGCCCCTGCGCCGGGAACCTCCGTAGGGGGGGCTGCTTCCAGTCCTGCTCCATGAGATAAAGAAGCAGGTCCGTGAGGCCGATGAGGCCGCAGCCGTACCTGGCGATTTTCTGGTCCAGCGGCGCAAACTGGTTCTGGTCGCCGGCGTAATACCGGCCCCGCAGCATCTGCTCCGCCATAGCCTCCCCCCTTCCTGCTCACTGCGCATTTTTCACTGAGCTTTTTCCACTTAGCGAGTTTTTTCACTGCGCGATTTTTGTCCGGATGCTCTTCCCGGAGGAGAGCAGCCTGTTCAGCAGATAGTTCAGTGCATAGCATACCATGAGAAGCTGCAGGTTATCCAGAGGGCTCCGGTAATAGAGGCCGATGAGGCAGTAGACGAAGGTGCAGGCGGAGAAATACACCAGGAACCACACCAGGAGCCGCACAAAGGGGAGCCGCACCAGGAAGACCGTCAGGGCGAAGGTCGCGGCGAAGAGGCAGAGCGTGAAGAGGACCGTCAGGAGGAAGTGCTCCCGGGCCATCTCACCCGCGAAGTCGGAGGCCACTGACCCGTACTCCAGCGCCCGGTCCCTGATGGCGTCGCCGGGAAGGGCTCCCTTGGCGTGGTCCGCCGCCTTCCCCAGGAGGTCCGACAGCACCGGCATCACCCAGATGTTTAAGAGCAGCATGTAGAGGGTGTTCAGGACCCCCGAGAAGCGGGAGCTGTCCGAGAACTCCACCTTCGACAGCACCGCCTTCACCGCCAGGGACAGGCAGTAGGACAGGAGCATGGCCTGGGCAATGCGCATATCCGCCAGGTCGTACAGGTTTTTCTGGTAGCTGTAGACGCTGCTGGAAAACACCAGGCGCATGACCGCGCCGAAGGAGCGGATCCGGCCGGACCAGATGGTGAAGACCCAGAGGGCGGCGCAGAGGACCGCGAGGGCGATGCGCTTTTTCCTGCCCAACTCCACGGTGAGGAGCGCCTTTCCCTTCGCCGCCTTCGCCTCGCTGCCGAGAAGCGCCGGGTCAGAGAAGAACTCCAGCACTGCGGCAGAGAGCGCGCACCCCGCAAGCCCCAGGAGGAGCATCTGCGCCCCCGGGAAGAGACAGTACTCCCCCGTCAGGAAGCAGAGCACCGGCAGCAGGGCCCCCACCATCACCGGCAGGGTGTTCCGGAGGCCCACAAAGGCCGAGAACAGCACGAAGGGGCAGGCCAGCAGGATCCCGCTGACCGCCCGCCAGGCGGCGCTGTCGTTCCAGTGAAAGCCCTTCCCGAAGACCCCCGCGAGAAGGCTCAGCAGGGAGCGGATCAGGGTGGCGGTGTACTGCCCCGTCATGAGCCAGGCCGTGGTCACGTGGTTGTCCAGCAGGGGATACCCGTAGAGGCAGGCGTAGACGTACAGCAGGAACAGGAGGACCGCCAGGGCCGGGAGCCGCACCCGCCGCTCCTCTCCCGCCAGGGTGCCCAGCACAAGGGCCCCGGAGAGAGCCGCCGCGAACAGGAGGAGCAGGATGCAGCAGAGAAGAAGAAGCGCCGAACGCTCCGAATCTGTCCGATAGGTGCGTCCGGCGATCTCATCCGCGACCCGCAGGAGGCCGCCGGCGGCGTACTGGATGCGGTAGAGCAGCCAGAGCGCCGCCAGGCCCGAGAGGATCCTCAGAAGAATTCGTTTCCAGTTCAGTGAGTCCATGTTTCCGCTTTCTCCGGGACCACGTTGGTCATGCTGTGGAGCCCGATGGCAAGAGTGGATACATTGTGAAGCAGGGCGGTGGATGCCGGCGTCAGCACGCCGAACACACCCAGCAGGATCAGGGAGAAGTTGAAGGAAATAATGGCCCTGTAGTTCATGCCAATGCGCCGGGACAGGCCGTTGCTGATCTGTTTCAGCGTCACCAGGGAATCCAGCCGGTCCTCGGAGATGGTGATATCCGCGATCTCCCGGGCAATGGCCGCGCCCTCGCTGATGGCGATGCCGGCATCCGCCTCGGAGAGGGCCGGGGAGTCGTTCACCCCGTCTCCCACCATGATCACCTTGAGGCCCTTCTGCCGCTGCTCCCGGACGAAGCCCGCCTTGTCCTCGGGCAGCACCTCCGCGTGGAAATCATCCACCCCCACCATGGCAGCCACGGAAGAGGCAGTCCTCCGGTTGTCGCCGGTCATCATCACGCACTGCGAGACCCCCAGGGACTTGAGATTCTTAAGGACCTGCCGGGCATCGTCCCGCAGCCGGTCCTCGATGCAGATCACCGCCGCCAGCTTCCCGCCGATGGCGAGATACAGGTGGGAGTACTGATCCGGAAGGCCGGCGAGCTTTTTCATGTCCCGCTCCGAGCAAGTGACGCCCTCGTCCTCAAAGAGGAAGTGGCGGCTTCCGATCACCACCTTCTCCCCGTCGATGGAGCTGGCGATTCCGTGAGCCACCACGTACTGGACCTCCGCGTGCCGCTCCTCGTGGTTCAGGCCCTGCTCCATGGCGGCATTCACCACCGCGTTGGCGATGGAGTGGGGGTAGTGCTCCTCCAGGCAGGCGGCGAGGCGCAGCATCTCGTCGGGCTTCCGCCTTCCGAAGGTGATGACCTCTGCCACCCGGGGCTCCTGCTTGGTCAGCGTACCGGTCTTGTCGAAGACGAAGACGTCTGCCTCCGCCACCGCCTCCAGGTACTTTCCGCCCTTCACCAGGATCCGGTGGTCTCCCGCCTCCCGCATGGCGGACAGCACCGAGAGGGGCATGGCCAGCTTCAGCGCGCAGGAGAAATCCACCATCAGGGCCGAGATGGCCCGGGTGGGATTCCCGGTCAGAAGAT
>Ga0256404_1001834_pt1 | contig 49320 bp, 36 predicted proteins | sample RumenRJG_01DNA_FD_185990 | JGI IMG/M metagenome (GOLD analysis project Ga0256404, IMG submission 185990) | Bovine rumen microbial communities from Lethbridge, Alberta, Canada - RJG_01 | ecosystem: Host-associated > Mammals > Digestive system > Stomach > Rumen | place: Canada: Alberta | collected...
ACGCCGGCAGCGCGGAGACGGTGAAAATCCTGTACCGTGCCGGCGCCGAGCTGCGTTTTCCCGATGGCCGCGGAAGGACGCCTCTTCATTACGCTGTGCTGAATCAGAGCAGCGCTGCGGCTTCCATCGCGGCATTTCTCCTTGAGAACAGGGCTCCCCTCGAGGCGAAGGATGCACGGGGCATGACGCCGCTTTCCTGCGCGGCAGCGTGGAGCAGCAATGCGGAACTTATCGAAACGCTGCTCAATGCAGGTGCAGCCCTTGAAAGCACCGACAGCACAGGAATGACGCCGCTGATGCACGCTGCCTCACGCAGCGGCAGCCATGCACTTGAAGCCGTGCAGATTTTCGCTGAGGCAGGGGCAGATTTCACAGCGCGCGACCGTTTCGGATACGATGTCTTTCTCTGCGCGCTGCGCAGCTGCGGCTCACTCGAAACAGTCCGCTGGATTGACGGACATATGAAGACGCTGAAGGCGGCAGAAGAAGCAGCCGGCAGCGCCGGTTCCGCAGAAAACACTGAACGTGACGGGAACCCGGAGCCGCTCCCGCTGCTGACAGCAGCTCTCAATCCGACGGAAGCGGCGCCTGACATTATCCGCTGGCTTCTCAGCCGCGGCGAACCGCTTGAGGAGCGCGACGAAAACGGGCGCACCGCTCTTGTCCGCGCTGTGCGCTACAACGCCTCGCCGCTGGCCGCTGAGGCGCTTGCATCTGCAGGGGCCAGTCTGAAAGTCCGCTGGAAGGGCGCTTCGTGGCGCCAGCTTCTGAGGTACAACAGCGTCATGGAAGCCGCCGACAAAGTCAGTCTTGCGGCGTTCTTCAGAAAACTGAAAAAATAGGAAACAACAGAAGTCTTCGCGTGCTTTCCAGCGCGGAGGCTTCTTTTTTTCATAGTCTGAGGAGCTTTTCCAGAACCTGTCCCACGCCTGCCGCGCCGTTAGGCGGCGCGATAATGTCAGCCGCGGCTTTCAGTTCGTCCTCGCCGTTTCCCATTGCCACACGGATGCCCGCAGCCCGGAAAAGCTCTATGTCGTTCAGATTGTCACCGAACGCCGCAATATCCTGTTTCTCAATGCCGTAACGCGCAGCGATCATTTCAAGTGCCTTTCCCTTGGTCCCCTGCGGGTTCAGAACCTCGACCTGACTTTTTCCCGATCTCGTCACATACAGCTGTCCGCCGAAACGCGCCTCAAGGCTGCTCTGAAGCTCCCGCGCCCGGTCAGCGCCGAGCACGGCAATTATTTTCTCCGGCCGCCGGCCGGCCGGCACATCAAGGCGCGGAACAATACGGACTTCGGCGCCGGTGCGCTGTTTCATGTTTTCAAGTGCCGGCCCCGGTTCCTCGGCATAGCAGATATCGCCTTCATAATACCACGGGCGCACGCCGGAACGGCGGATCTCTGACACAACGGCTTCTGCCAGGCACGGCTCTATGGAAACACGGCGCAGGTACCTGAGAGAGCGGCTCATGCGCACCACAGCGCCGTTGACGCAGATCACGGGCTGATCGCCTTCCACTTCAAGCGCAAATTTCCGGCCGCCCGGAAAGATGCGGCCGGTGCACACCACAAAGCGCACGCCCATTGACACGGCCTTTCCGATGGCTGCACGGTTGCGCTCCGGCATTTCAAAGCCGCCGGGAGCCAGAAGGGTGCCGTCCAGATCGGCGGCAATCAGTTTTATCATGACAGTCCTCCACTTTGAATGAAATCTCCGCTCCATTATAAACGATAGTTCTGCCCCTGTTCTCGGAATTTTCCCTTTTCAATACAAAGGGCCATAATATATAATTAGAGACGTCTTTTTATACATTCTGATATTAAATGGAGGAACTCATGATTATTGAACTTGCACAGAAAGCCGCTGCTGTCATTGAACTGACCAGTATTGCCATTATCGCCTGGGGCGTTCTCTGGTCGGTGATCCGCCTCGTGCTGATGGGCATTGAAAAACTGCGCGAGGACCTTGACCTGAGCTACAGCTGGCTGCGGCTGCGCCGCACGTTCGGCGAAATCATGCTGCTCGGGCTTCAGTTCCTTGTGGCTGCTGACATTGTTCTCACCATCTGCCATCCCGATGTGCGGACCATCAGCCTTCTGGCGGCCATTGTGATAATCCGCGTTGTGCTGAGCCTGTCCCTGGCCCACGAAATCTCAGGCCTTGAAAAGCGCGATCTCAAGGCAAAACGTCACGTACCGCCCCGTTATGAGTGACAGCAGCCGGAGGGTGCACCCAAGGCATATCCGATGTATAATTCGGCCGGGGAAATGAATCTGAAAGGAGGGATGCCGATGAAAAAAACTGCTGCGCTGATGTTTGTTTTTCTGTCTGCGCTGACGGCATGGGCTTCTCAGACTGCAGAAGGCAGAATGTTCACGGCCGAAGTTCCCGGAGACGGCTGGACAGTCCAGTCGATCAACGACACAACCGATGCACTGGTCTCGCCTGACAGGTCAGTAGTCATGACGATCACAAAAATGCCTGCCCGCGGCATGACGCTGAAAGACGCTGCGGAACAGATGTCACGCGTCCACGGCGCATCGCAGGTCACAAGAATGGAAGGGCCGGAGGAAGCATGGGAATATACGGGCTCCGTGAACGGACGGCCGCTGTATGCTCAGATTTTCGCGCTCGGAGACTCATTCGGATACATCAGCGTCATCGGCAGCCATGATAATGAGACAGCCATCCGCGTCTTCAATTCCATCAAGTTAAAATAGCCTGGCAGCCGGTTGGAAGTAAGCTCTCTCGAGGCCGTATTTGCAAAATTTACGCTTGTTCAAATAATGTTACCGTGTTATAATAACTAAAATATGTAAATTTTCCATTTAACATAAACATCTACTATAAGGAGCGTTGATTATGGGACTTATTAAAGCAGCTGCAGGCGCAGCCGGCGGCGTTTTCTCCGATATGTGGCGTGAGTTTTTCTACTGTGATTCAATGGACGCTGGCACACTGGCGATGCGCGCCTTCAAGCGCCGCGGAAAACACAGCAGCAACAGCGGCAATGACAACATCATCAGCAACGGCTCGATCATCGCCATCGCCGACGGCCAGTGCATGATGATCGTCGAGCAGGGCAAGGTGGTCGAAATGAGCGCTGAGCCCGGTGAGTTCGTGTACGACACGTCGACTGAACCCAGCATCTTTTACGGCGGTCTGGGACGCGGAATGATCGACAGCTTCAAGACCTTCGGCAAGCGCTTTACCTTCGGCGGCGACACGGCCAAGGAACAGCGCGTCTACTATTTCAACACCAAGGAGATCATGGACAACCGCTACGGCACGGCCAACCCCATTCCCTTCCGCGTGGTCGACAAGAATATCGGCCTTGACGTTGAAATCTCCATCCGCTGCAACGGTCAGTATTCGTTCAGGATCACCGACCCGATGCGCTTTTATGTCAACGTGTGCGGCAACATGGACGAGGTGTTTCTGCGCGATAACATCAGAGAACAGCTCAACTCCGAGCTGCTGACCGTGCTGCAGCCGGCTTTTGCGCAGGTTTCCGAAAAGGGCGTGCGGTACAGTTCTCTGGCCGGACACACCATGGAAATTGCCAGGTCGCTGAACGATCTGCTTTCCAGCAAGTGGAAGGAACTGCGCGGCATTGAGATCGTCTCGTTCGCCATCAACAGCCTCAAGGCTTCGGACGAGGACGAGAAGATGATCAAGGAGCTGCAGAGGACGGCAGTGTTCCGCAATCCCGGCATGGCTGCAGCCAGCCTCGCCGGTGCTCAGGCAGATGCCATGCGGTCGGCCGCTTCAAACACCTCAACCGGCCCGATGTTCGCCTTCGCCGGCATGAACATGGCCCGCCAGACAGGCGGCTTTGACGCATCCAGCCTGTACAACATGGACGCATCAGGCGCAAAAGCCGGCGGACAGGCAGCCGGCCCCGCCTTCGTTGCCGGCGTCGCCGGAAACGCCGGCGCTGCCCAGTGGAAATGCCCGAAATGCGGCGCCATGAACACAGGCAAGTTCTGCGCTGAATGCGGCACCTCCAGGCCGGCCGAAACAAAAGGCTGGAAATGCCCGAAGTGCGGCACCGTCAACAAGGGCAGATTCTGTTCTGAATGCGGCACGAAGAAGCCTGAGAACGAGCCGCTTTACCGCTGCGACAAGTGCGGCTGGGAGCCCGAGGACCCGCACAATCCGCCGAAGTTCTGCCCTCAGTGCGGCGATCCTTTTGACGACAACGACAAAGTTAAGTAAGAAATACCGGCAGCCCTGAAAGGAATCGCTGATTTCTCATGAACGCTGTAAATTCTCAGGACCCTCAGGACTTCGGGGAGAAAGAACCTTCTGAAGTCCAGACAAAGAAAGAAACCGACAAAAAATGCCCCATGTGCGACGGCATCATGGAGTTTGATCCTGCCTCGGGGCGCATGAAATGTCCCTACTGCGGCTACACAGAAGAAGTTGAGACCGGCAGCGCAGCGAAGGAAATCGACTTTTCAAAGGCCGAGGATTACGCCAGTCACGACTGGGGTGTCTCCAAGAAAAAAGTGGTCTGCAAGGCCTGCGGAGCCGAGACCATTTACGATGCCAACGAAGTTGCCAGTGAGTGCCCCTACTGCGGCTCCACCCAGGTCATGGAAGTCAGCGACGATTCCACCATGGCGCCTGGAGGCGTGTGCCCGTTTAAAATCGACAAGAAGGCTGCCGGTGAAAGCTTTAAAAGCTGGATCAGAGGCAAGCTGTTCTGCCCCTCCCTGGCCAAGCAGAAGGCAAAGCCCGACTCGTTCCACGGCGTCTATCTGCCCTACTGGACCTTTGACACCATGACCAGCTCAGACTACCAGGCGAGGTACGGCAGATACCGCACCGTCCGCGATTCCGAGGGGCACACGAAAACCGTCACTGACTGGTACTTCACGTCAGGCAGCTACAGTGAGTTCATCAACGACCAGGCCGAACCCGCCACTGACCGGCGCAGCCGTTCAATGCTCGCCGAGATCGAGCCTTTCGACACGGAGAACAACGTGGCGTACAAGCCTCAGTACCTCGCCGGCTACGCGGCTGAACGGTATTCCGTCGGCCTCTCAGAGGGCTGGGAGCGGGCCCGTGTCAAGATCGACAGCCACCTCAAAGCACAGGTGCATGACAAAGTCAGGGTCGAAAACGGCGCCGACGTGGTTTCCGGCGTCAGGCTCAGCACAGACTATGACGACCTGAAATTCAAGTATCTGCTTCTGCCCGTGTGGCTGTCATCGTTTCACTACAAGGGGAAAGTCTATAATTTCATGGTCAACGGCCAGACCGGCAGGGCCGGCGGAAAGACGCCCATCTCGGCGCTGCGCGTTGCCATTGCCGTTCTGATTACAGCAGCGCTCATCGCCGGCGCGTGGTACTTCCTGAACAGAACCACGCCCGAACCGGGAACCTCTGAAAAGCCCGCCGTCTCCGTTACCCTGCAGCCCCGGCAGTTCAGTGAATCTGCGTTTCATGCCTGCGTTCCGGCGTAGTTTTTCCGGAACGGAGAGGATTTTATCGTTTCAACGGATGCACAATTTTCTCATCTAAGGAGGCATTCAAATGCGCAAATTAGCAGCTCTGCTCGCTGCCATTCTGTGCTTCACGACAGCTGCATGGGCAAAGGACATCACCGTCAAGGACTTCTCACCGCAGGGTGAAACCGACGCTGACCGTCCGAGGATCACCGTGGTCTTCAGCGACGCCGTGGTTGAAAAGTCGAAAGTCAACAAGCAGCTGACAGGCGCCAGTGTGCCGCTGAAATTCCGTCCGGCTCTGCCCGGCACAGCGCGCTGGATTTCCCAGAACAAGCTGGTTTTCACTCCCAGCAGGGATATTCAGCCTGCTACGCGCTACATCGCCGATTTCGGCCCCGGCGGTCTGAAAACAGCCGCGGGCAGTCTTGTGGCCGGACCTCAGACGTTTGAATTCCACGGCCCCGTCATGCGCTTTATGAACGCCGGCATCAACGGGGTCTCACCGAACCGGAACCTCGTCCTGAACCTGGAGTTCAACGCCCCCGTCTCTCCGGTCCGCCTGCGCGGGTTCCTGTCGATTTACAACGACGGGGGGGGCCTTGTGGACTACGACATCCGCGGTGCCGCTCCGAGCAAAAACGTGATCGTGCAAACCGCTCCGGTCACCAGCAAATCGATAAAGGTCGTTGTCGCCGGCGGGCTTCTGCCTGATACGGGAGATCTGCCCCAGGAAACCAATTATGAAGTGGATCTTAACCTCGAGATGAAGACGGCCATTCTCAACTCGAACGCTTACATGAGAGACTCGGGCAACGGCTATATCAGCTTCACCGTCAGCGACAGCAATGTGGACATCAAGAAAGCCAGAAACTACATTGAGATTTCGCCCCGCATGCCGTTCACACTCGGCGCCGAATACCGCGGCTTCACCATCGAGGGCAAGTTCAAGCCGCGCAGCCGTGTGACCGTGACCATCCGTAAAGGCTTCACCGCGGGCAGTGCTGATCCGATGGAGGAGGACTACAAAAAATCCTTCATCTTCCCCGATATGTCCTCAAACATCCGCTTCCCCTCCGAGGGAATGTTCCTGACCCCCGCCGAGACGCCCCGTGTGGCCATTGAGACGACCAACGTGAACACGCTGCGGCTTTCCGCGTGGAAACTCTACAACAACAACATTCCGATCGCCACGCTGGGCGTAAACGAATGGGACAGCAACTTCACGAACTATGCAAAGGCCCTCGGTTCAAAGAAATACCAGGTGGGCGGCATGACCAACGAAAAGGTTCGCCGCGCCGTCGACCTCAGCACCCTGGGCTGCGAGGGCGAAGGCATCTACCTGATCAAGGCCAGCAATGCCGATCCCGACACCTGGGATTCCGCTTCAATGCTGCTGTGCGTCACTGATACCGCCCTTTCGGCCCGCATGTACAAAAACGGCCTGCACGTCTGGGCGACCAGCATTTCCGGCGCGAAACCCGTTGAAGGCGCCGAGGTCAAAGTCTACTCCGCCAGCAATCAGCTTCTGCTGACAGGCAGCACCAATGCCGACGGCGTCGTTGAATTCTCCGTCCCGGAAGGATGGAATGATGATCTGCGCCCCAATCTCATCACCGCTGAAAAAGAGGGCCTCATCACCTTTGTGAAGATGGGCATCAACCAGCTTACGGGACGTGATATCGACGTCTCCGGCGCTCCCTGGAGCGATGCCTACGACGCCATGTGGGTACTGCCGCGCGCCCTGTGGCAGCCTGGCGAAACCCTTGAGGCCGAGGCTCTTGTGCGCAGCACCACGCTTGAGCTTCCCGGCGAGTTCCCGCTGACCTGGTCGCTTTCAGCCCGCGGCATTGATCTGGCTTCGGGCACTCTGAAGCTTGATCCCGACGGCATGGGCTCCATTTCCGTGCCGATTCCCGACACTGTCGAGTCCGGCACCTACTCGCTGAAGCTCATGGTCCCGGGAAAGAGAACCGCGCTTGCAGAAAGAACCGTCCAGATTGAAGAATTCCGTCCGCCCGAAGTGGAGACAAAGATCGAGGCTCCGGAAGCACTCTATCCCGGCGAAGACGGCAGCTTCAAGATCAGCGCGCGCTACCTGTTCGGCGGCAGCGGTGCGGGTCTGAACTGGGAAATGACCTACGCCACCGTTCCTGAAGCCTACGTTTCCAAGAATAACCCCGGATACGTCTTCGGCTCTGAAATGGCCAAAGACGCCGGCCGCACTTCCGGCACCATCGACGAAGGCACATTCGGCAGCGACGGCACTTCTGAAGTTTCCTGGGCGCCCGATTCCGACCTGAAGGCCCCGTCCATCATCCGCGCCCGCATCCGCCTGAACGTCATGGAAGCCAGCGGACGCTGGACCGGCAGCACCGTTTCCGTGCCGATCTATCCGACCAAGGCGCTCATCGGAGTGCTGCGCCCCACCACCGATATTCAGCCCGGCAGCAGCGCTGAAATCGGCCTTGTGGCCGTCAATCCCGATGATCAGCCGGTTGACCTTGGCGATGTCACCGTCGAGGTCTGCAAGGTAACCAGCCGCTACGTCATGGTTTCCGACGAAAACGGCAGCCGTATGACCTGGCAGGAAGAATTTTCCGAACCGGTGCGCAGCAAAGTCAAGCTGAACGGCAAGGGAAAATTCATCTTCACCCCCGAGGACGAAGGCTATTACCTGATCACCTTCAGTCATGAGGACGGCCGCGCCTCGCTGCGGCTCTCTGTCTGGCAGGATTACTCCGGCTCCGCCTCCATGGGCGCGTCGATGCCTGACCGCGTTGAACTGCGCAGCGACAAGGATTCCTACGCTGCCGGAACGACGGCGAAGATCAGGGTCAAGGCTCCCTTTGCCGGCCATGCAGTGGTCACCGCGGGCAGCGATAAGCCCATGATGATCAAGGCCTTTGATATGACCGGCACTGAAGCTGAGGTCGAAATCCCTGTCAGCGAAGCCATCACGCCCAACGGCTGGGTGGTTGTTCAGGTGACTCGCCCTGAAGGCATGGAAACCAGACCCCCGTACCGTGCACTCGGCGCCATGCCGCTGAAGCTTGACCTGAGCTCACACAAGCTGAATGTCCAGGTTTCAGTGCCTGAAAAGGCCGAACCCGGCATGCTGACAGCCAAAATCAATCTCACTGACGCCAGCGGTGCCCCTGTGAACGGAAAGGTCTCCCTCGCACTGGTCGACCGCGGCATCCTGCTTCTGAGCGGCGAGGACAACCAGAACCCGTTCGATTACTTCACACGACGCCGCGGACTTGACGGCCGTCTGTGCGACATTTACGACTCGCTGCTGCCCATCGAGGCACGCGGCACGACGCTGCTCCATCCCGCCGGCGGCGACGCCGATGAGATGGGACGCATGAAGCTGATGGCGAACGCCGACATGATGTCGCCCGTCCGCGCTTCCGACTACAAGCCGACTTCCATCTGGCTGCCTTCGGTGAACGTGGAGAACGGCGCCGCTGAGGTCACCGTTCAGGTTCCCGAGTTCACCGGCGCACTCCGCGTTGAGGCCGTTGCAGCGGCAGGTTCGTCTGTCGGCCGCGGCATCAGCGAGACGAAAATTGCCCGTCCCGTGGTCATCAGCTTGACACTGCCCCGTTTTGCCGCCCCCGGCGACGAAATCCAGCCCGCGGTGAACATCACCTCTGACCAGGATGGCTCAGCCTCGGTAACAGTCAGCATGACAGAAGGCCTGGCAAGTCTGTCGCAGAACGGCACCGAGACGATGAAAGACGTCAAACTGACTGCTGACAAGCGCGTTGATCTGTCCGGCAGCCTGCCGAGAGTTATGGCTCTTGACGGCATCGAGCACGGCACTCTTTCAGCAGACGTGAAGCTCAACGACACTTCCTACACGTCAGAAACCGGCCTTGCGATCCGTCCCGGCTGGCCGCTGACGTCCCTGACCGGCGGCGCATCGGTGACTGAGGGCACCAATGAGTTCACCATTCCCGATGACTGGTATCCCGGCACCGGAGCCATCACAGTTTCCGTTTCCGGCGCACCGGTCGTTGACGCAGTCGCCCTTCTGGACACCGTCAACTCCTGGGGCTGGGGCCTCGATCAGCTGGTCTCCCGCGGCTGGATCGTCCTGAACCTGCCCGGTCTTCTTTCTGACGCAGATCAGGATCTGGTTGAGCCCGGCGAGAACCGCATCGCCCTGAACACAATCCTGGCAGGCATCTCCAGCTATCAGCTGTACGACGGCTCATGGAGCCGCTGGCGTTCCGGCGGTTCCAATCCCTGGGCTTCGGTCACCGCGCTTCACTTCCTGACCGCCGTCAAGGCTGCGGGCGTTCTCAACCCCGCCGGACTTGAAAACGGCTATCAGTGGCTGCGCCGCTACATGGCCGAACCGCTTCCCTCGGAAAAGGCCCATGAAGCCCTGAGTGCCCGTGCTTACGGCTGCTACGTGCTCGCCCTTGCAGGCGAAGCGCCTCTCGGCTGGATGAACTGGCTTGAGGAACGCGTCAGCAGCATGAACGGTTCCGGCCGTTCACTCCTCGCGGCAGCTTACGCCGTGGCGGGAAGCCGCAAGAAGGCCCAGTCTCTGGCCGGCTCTGAGAGCGGCAGCGCTTCCGGCGCTCTTGAATTCCCCGAAGCAGGCTTCAGGATGCTCGCTCTCGACGCCATCGAACCGGGCGGAGCACCTTCCCGCAACCTGGCAGCCCGCATCGCTGAGCAGCTTTCCAAGAAGGTGGAGTTCAGATATGTCGACGACGCTGCCAGCATGATCATGGCCCTGAGCGTTTTCAGCAGCCATGTCACCCCCGGCGCGGCCACTGCCAGACTGCTCGACAGCGAAGGCAATGAAGTTCTCGCCTACGAAGGACAGCCCGTCCAGTGGAAGGCCGTCCGCGGCGGCAAGATGACGCTTCAGGTCACCGGCAGCGGCTCCCTGTGGTACTCATGGACCGCCTCCGGCGTGCCTGCTTCACCTGTCAAGGAGTACACCAACGGCCTGAAGGTCACGCGCCAGTTCCTCGACGCCAAGACCGGAAAGCCCGTCAACCTGAAGAACGTGAAGTTCGGGCAGCTTCTGTCCATGAAGATCAGCATGAACGTCACCTCTGCAGTATCCGCTCTGCGGCTCAGCGCCCTGTTCCCTGCCGGAATCGAGGCAGTCAGCGCCGGCGAAGCCGTGGAAAGCTCCGGCTTCACAGTACGGCCCGACCTGAGAGCCGACCGTCTGCTTCTGAACCTCTTCGGAAGCGGCAAGACGTTTGTCTGGAAGATGCCGTGCCGCGCCACCTACCGCGGTGTCTTCGCCGTTCCTCCGATCTCGGTCGAAGCCCTCGGCAACAAAGGCGTGGGCTGCCTGAGCGGAGCCGCTCAGATGACGGTGGAGTAAAAACCGGGAAAAATGAAAAAACGTAAGTTCGCGTTGATCGCGGTAATCGCGCTGCTTGGAGCAGCCGGCATCGCGCTGTATCGACTCAGCAGCCTGTCGCCTGTTCTGCCGCGCCTTACTGCGTGGCCCCGATCCGCCGTGGTCCGTGATCGTGACGGAACGGTGCTGTGCGTGACCTTATCAGAGGACGGGGAGTTCTGTCTCCCCGTCCTTCTTTCTGATATGGGACGCTGGCTGCCCGAGGCTGTTATCCAGACCGAAGACCGCCGTTTCATGCGTCATCACGGCATCGACTGGTTCGGCATTCTGCGCGCGCTGAAGGACAACCTGCTGACGAAAAACAGGAGCGGCGCGTCCACCATCACAAGTCAGGTGATCCGCCTGTGCTGGCCCGCCGAAAGGACCGTCAGCACCAAGCTGCGCGAGTTTGCTCAGGCATGGCGGCTGGAAACCCGCATGACAAAGGAACAGATCCTCCAGACCTATCTCAATATCGTCCCGCTGGGCAGCAACCTGCGCGGCGCGGAAGCCGCATCTATGGCCTGGTTCGGCCGTTCCGCCCGCGATCTCTCGATCGCCCAGGCGGCGCTGCTGGCCTGCATGATTAAAGGCCCCACCGCCTACCGGCCCGACATGAACCCCGGCAGCGCGCTGAAGCGCCGCAACTTCGTGATTTCCCTGATGAGAGAACGCGGCGTCATCAGTGCGGAACAGGAACACCTGGCGCTCAGCGAGCCGCTGCCGAAAAAGATCACGGCACTGCCGTCCGACGAATGGCTTTTCTGCCATAAAGTCCTGCAGAACGCTGTCCGCAAGGATGTGACCTCCACGCTCGACCGCGCAGCGCAGAAAATTCTCTACGGTTCGCTGATGGAAGCACTCGCAGGTCAGTCGCCGCAGGTCACTGCCGCAGGCGTCATCATTGAAAACAAGTCCGGCGCCGTGCGCGCCTATGTGGGAAACGCGCGGCACCGCACAGAAAACGCGGCGGCCCGCTGGGTTGACTGCGACGATTCGCCGCGTTCACCAGGATCTGCGCTGAAACCGTTCATCTACGCCATGGCATTTGAGGACGGAACACTCACACCGTCATCGCTGATAGCGGACACCCCGCTGACCTTTTCAGGCCGTGCCCCCCGCAACTTCGACCGCATTTACCGCGGCCCCGTCAGCGCTGCCAGCGCCCTTATCGACTCGCTGAACGTACCCGCTGTGCGCACCCTGCGCGCCGAGGGCGGCGAGCGTTTTCTGCAGAGACTCCGCCTGCTCGGCTTCAGCCTGCTGACCCGTGACGCCGTCTATTACGGCGATTCGCTGGTACTCGGCGGCTGTGAAGTGACGCCGCTGCAGCTGTGCGGCGCCGTCACGGCCCTGGCACGCAGCGGCCGCTTCATCGAACCGCGGTTCATCAGCGACGCCGCCGTTTCAGAGCGTCAGGTGTACTCGCCGGAAAGTGCCTGGATCACCACCAACATCCTCGCCGACCCGGCGCGAATTCCCACACTGCTCCGCGCCTCGTCGCCTGACAGCGGCCGCATGGCCTTCAAGACAGGCACATCCTACGGCCTGCGCGACGCATGGACCGCAGGATGGAATGACCGCTGGTCTGTAGTCATCTGGCTTGGCGCCCCCGCCGGGGAACCGCACCCTGAACTGGTCGGCACCCAGTCCGCAGCGCCGGCAGTGCTGCGCGTCATGAGAGACCTGCCGCCCGGCAGCTTCTCCCCGCCGCCCGAAGGCGTCGGCACACGCGATGTCTGTTCTCTTTCCGGCCTGCCGCCGTCGCAGCTGTGCCCGCGCACTGTCAGCGAGTATTATATCCGCGGAATTTCCCCCGCCGCCCGCTGCACCATGCACCGCCTGGAAAAAGGCAAAGTGGTTACAGTCTGGCCGCAGGAACTTTCAGCCTACATGGAAAGCCCGCGCGAACGCCGCACAGAGATCATCATTTCCTCACCGCTCGAAGGCGTTGCCTACCTGAAGCACGAGGACGACGCCAATCTGGTGCTGCGCGCCGAAGGTACCGGCGAGTTCTACTGGTACATCGACGACCGTTACGTAGGACGGGGCACCCCCGAACGTCCGTGTCTGTGGCCCATGGTACCGGGGAAACACAGAATCACCGTTCTGGACACGCTGGGACGCCAGAAAACCATCGGCTTTTCTGTCTACACACTTGACCGCAATCCCACTCGGGAAATCCCGGAACTGACGCCCATCGAACCCTGACGCCGGCAAACATTAAAAGCAGGCCTGCGGAACGAAAAATGTTTACATTTATCCTGTTCAAGTCGTAATTGTAATGATATATAAACAATGAGAAATTTATACTTTGGTTCAAATAAAAAGGCGCTGCGCCCACTTTTATTGCACTTTAATTTGCGTCATTTTAAAGTAATCACAGAGCAATAATTTTTCACTGCTGATTTTTAATATGCTTTTATTCTTGATTTTATTTTCTTTAAACGCTGACTATGCCGTCAGGCAAAAAGTTTCAGGTATTGCACAATTCGTATTTCTCCTGTTTTGTTTCTATTATTCACGGAACGCTGTTCTTTTTTGCTGAATGATATTTTTCCGATTTGACAGCTGAAGTCGGCCTTTTAAAGACATTAAAAATTATTTCTTCTTGACGCAAATAAAAACTTGCGTCATAATAGTTCAGTAAAAACTCCCGCTGCTGAAAATGTAAGGAATAACAGGCAGAATAAGTCAGTTGAAACGTAAAAATTCACTCGGGAAGAATTTTTACATTTCAGCGAAGTGCCGTTTTCCCGCAGCTGCAGCGCAGAGGGACAGACTTGAAAAAGTCAGCAGCAGAATGTACCAGAAAAAAACGCGCCCGGCGGAAGTCCGCCACCCCTGTGAAGTCACGCGCTGCTTCATGCAGGGGGTTTCATTTTTCAGCGCACGAAAAGATGGAGGAGATGGAGTAATGAAAAAAAGCACCTTTCTTGTTCTCACTGCTTTAGCGCTCGGCCTCGCCTGCAATCCGGCCATGGCTGCCAAGGACCGTCTGATCATCGCAGACCAGTATGACGTCACCAGCATGGATCCCATCGGACACAACGACGTTCCGAGCTCACGCTGCTGCTATGAACTGTACGACACGCTGATCTTCCGCGACAACAAGGGCAACATTCTGCCCGGTCTTGCCGAGAGCTGGGAATTCCCTTCACCCACTGAGTACGTGTTCCATATCCGCAAGGGTGTGAAGTTCCACAACGGCGAAGAGCTGAAAGCCGAGGACGTGGCATTCACCATCATGCGTGCCACCACCGACAAGGGCGCCAAGATCCGCAGCTACTCACAGGACGTCAAGAGCGCCAAGGCAATCGATGACTACACCTGCGTGATTGAGCTGAAGGCCCCCAACTTCGCGTTCTTCAACTCTCTGACCCACTGCTGGGGTTCCATCCTGAACAAGAAGGCTGTTGAGGCTGCCGGCGACAACTACGGCACCCTGGCCAATCCTCCCGTGGGAACCGGTCCCTTCAAGTTCCTCAGCTGGAGCAAAAACGACAAGTATGTGCTTGAGCGCTTTGAGGATTTCTGGGGCAAAAAACCCGCTTACAAATACCTCGAAGTCCGCTCCATTCCCGAGGCCAGCAACCGCACCATCGAGCTTGAGACCGGCGGCGTCGATATTGCTTATCCCATCGTCGTCAACGATCTGAACCGCGTCAAGGACAATCCTGACCTGGTGCTTCACCAGACTGCCGCAACGAACGTCAACTATCTGGGCTTCAACACTCAGAAAGCTCCGTTCAGCAACGTCGCCGCCCGCCGCGCCGTCAGCGCCGCTCTTGACACAACCCTGATCCACAAGGCCGTGTTTGAGCGTCTCGGCAAGAACGGTTCCGTGCCGCGCGCCATTGTTCCCGCTCAGTTCAAGTACAGCATTGCGGCCGAGTGCCCCGAGCACAAGCAGGATGTCGAGCTTGCCAAGAAACTTTTCGCTGAAGCCGGCATGGGCCAGGGCACCACAGTCCAGCTCTGGACCAATGAGCGCAAGGAGCGCATGGATATGGCCCAGATCATCAAGGCTCAGCTCGCCGAGTTCGGCATCAACGCCGAGATCAAGGTTCTTGAGTGGGGCGCCTATCTGAACGGCCTTCAGGAGAAACAGCACGACATGTTCATCCTCGGCTGGTCCACCGGTGTGCCCGATGCGAACTTTGCTATGAGCGGCCTGCTTGAGAGCGACGCCGGCTCCAACTACACCTTCTTCAACAACAAGGAGTTCGACGAGGCCATGGACAAGGGCCGCGCGACTGAGGACGGTCCCGACCGCGCCGCTGCCTACAGAACTGCCCAGGAAATCATCAACGATCAGGTTCCCATGATCTTCCTGCACAGCGACGACAACTGCGTCGGCACCCAGAAATTCGTGAAGGGCTTTGAGGTCGGCAGCAACGACACCTACAATTTCCGCGAAGTCTACTTTGAAGGAAAGTAAGCCGTTCTGAGAAACTTCCGCAAGGCATAACATAAGCAGGGGAGTTTCCCGATCCCCTGCTTGTTTCTTTAACAGTTCGGGAACGATGGTTCCCCTAAGACTTTCCTATTTTGAAAGGCAGGCTCAACCATGTTCAAGTACATTATCCGCCGGGTTCTTTATCTTATTCCCGTGCTGCTCGGCGTGGCGTTCTGCGTTTTCACGCTGCTCTACCTCACCCCGGGCGACCCGGCCAAGATGGTTCTCGGCGATCAGGCGACAGAATCGGCCATTCAGGAATTCCGCGAGCGCGAAGGCCTGAACGATCCGTTCCTGACCCGTTTCGGCACCTATATCTACAGGCTTGTTTTCAAGGGCGATCTCGGCAAATCCTATGCTTCAAGAAGCCCCGTGATGAAAGAACTCCTTGCGGCCTTCCCCGCAACACTGAAACTCGGCGCTTTTGCCATTGTCATTGCCATCGCAATAGGCATTCCGTGCGGCATTATTTCAGCAATAAAGCAATATTCATTGTTTGATACCATCACCATGATTTTTGCCATGATCGGGCTTTCGATGCCCGTGTTCTGGCTCGGTCTTCTTCTCATTCTTCTCTTCTCGGTCAAACTGCGCTGGCTGCCCTCTTCAGGCTTTGACACTTTCAAGGCCATGATTCTTCCTTCTGTTGCCCTGTCAGCTCAGTCGATCTCCATGATCACCCGTATGACCCGTTCATCAATGCTGGAAGTTATCCGTGCTGACTATATCCGCACGGTTCGCGCAAAGGGTCAGACAGAACGCGTCATTATCTGGGACCACGCGCTCCGCAACGCTCTGCTTCCCGTGGTAACGCTGTGCGGACTTCAGTTCGGGCATCTGATGTCAGGCGCGCTTCTGACCGAATCAATTTTCGCCATTCCCGGCCTGGGGCGCCTGATGGTCACGTCCATCATGGCGCGCGACTACCCCATGGTCCAGGGCGCTGTGCTTTTCGTCGCCTCGGCCATCAGTGTGGTCAACCTGCTCGTTGACATCCTGTATGCCTATGTTGATCCGCGCATTAAGGCGCAGTACAAGTAAGGAGGTCAATTAAAGATGTCTGAAAAAGTTAATGACGCTCCTGTGAAAAAACAGCGCCGCGGAATCGCCGAGGTGCTTCACCGCCTGAGCAAGAGCCCTCTTGCCATGTTCGGCCTTGCTTTCATTCTGTTCCTTGTTTTCTGCGCCATCTTCTGCGAGCAGCTGGCTCCTTACCCCTACGCCAAGCAGAATCTGCTGCACGCGTTTGAGACGCCTTCCAAGCAGTTCCTCCTCGGCACTGATGAGTTCGGCCGCGATATTCTGAGCCGCCTGATCTACGGTGCCCGTGTGTCCCTTGAGGTCGGCTTCATCGCCGTGGGCATTGCCCTGGTGGTCGGCGGGCTTCTCGGCGCCGTCGCCGGATTCTACGGCGGACGTCTTGACAACGTCATCATGCGCGTCATGGACATTCTGATGTCAGTTCCTCAGACGCTGATGGCCATTGCCATTGCCGCATCGCTCGGACCGGGCCTGTTCAACATGATGATCGCCGTCGGCATCTCCGCCGTGCCCAACTATGCGCGAATCGTGCGCAGCTCCGTGCTTTCCATTCGTGATATGGAATTCGTCGAAGCTGCACGCGCCGTAGGTTCCTCGGATATGCGCATCATCATGAAGCACATTATTCCCAACAGTATGGCCCCCATTATCGTCCAGTCAACGCTGGGCGTCGCTTCGGCCATTCTGAACGCGGCAGGCCTGTCATTCATCGGACTGGGCATTCAGCCGCCCAATCCTGAATGGGGCGCCATGCTTTCCGGCGGCCGTCAGTACATCCGCGACTTCCCCCACCTGACGCTGTATCCCGGCCTTGCCATCATGCTGACCATTCTTGCCCTGAACTTCCTCGGCGACGGTCTGCGCGACGCGCTTGACCCCAAACTGAAACGCTAAGGAGGAGCCAATTATGTCAGACAAAAAAGATCTGCTCCTCGAGATCAAAGACCTTACAATTCACTATGTCACTGAGAGCGGAACCGTTCACGCCGTTGAAGGACTGAACCTTGAACTCGCCAAGGGCGAGACGCTGGGCTTCGTCGGTGAGACAGGCGCCGGCAAAACGACCACCGCTCTCGGCATCATGCGTCTTCTGCCCGTACCGCCTTCAAAAATCGTGTCGGGAGACATCATCTTCGAGGGTGAGAGCCTTCTGAGCAAAACAGACAGCCAGATGCGTTCCATCCGCGGCGGCAAGATCGCCATGATCTTCCAGGACCCGATGACTTCCCTTGACCCGGTTATTCCGGTTCAGCAGCAGATCGCCGAAATGGTCGAGCTGCATCACAAGGGAACAAAGGCTGACGCCATGAAACGCGCCGGCGACATGCTTGAGCTTGTGGGTATCCCCCGCGAGCGCGGCGCCGCCTACCCGCACCAGTTCTCCGGCGGCATGAAGCAGCGCGTGGTCATCGCCATCGCTCTGGCCTGCGATCCTACGCTTCTGATCGCCGATGAACCCACGACAGCTCTTGATGTGACTATTCAGGCGCAGGTGCTTGAACTGATGCATCAGCTCAAGGAAAAATTCAAGACGTCCATGATCATGATCACCCATGACCTGGGCATTGTCGCCGAAATGTGCGACAAGGTGGCTATCATGTATGCCGGCCGCGTCGTCGAATACGGCAGCACAGAGGATATTTACAGCCACCGTCTGCATCCCTACACTGAGGGGCTTTTCAACTCTCTGCCCGATCTTGACTCCGAGCAGGAGGAACTGAAGGTCATTCACGGCCTGATGCCCGATCCCACGAATCTGCCCTCGGGCTGCTGCTTCCACCCCCGCTGCCCCTACGCCACGGAGGAATGCTCAAAGACCTCGCCCGAAATGGTTCAGGTCTCTCCGGGCCATTACGTTGCCTGTTCTATCCGCACTGCCGGACTGAAAAAGGACTAAAGGAGGCTGATGACTGAAATGACTGAACAGATTAACAATGACCAGCCGATGGTCGTCGTCAACCACCTGAAAAAGTTCTTCAACACCCGCCGCGGACTTCTTCATGCCGTGGATGACGTTTCATTCACCGTCAACCGCGGCGAGACGCTGGGGCTTGTCGGCGAATCCGGCTGCGGCAAGTCAACGCTCGGCCGCGCCATGATCCGCCTGATTGAACCCACCGCCGGCGAGGTGAAATTCTGGGGACGCAACATCATCGGCCTCAAGAAGGCCGAAATGGCCGAAATGCGCAAGAAAGTTCAGATTGTCTTCCAGGATCCCTATTCCTGCCTGAACCCGCGCCTTTCAGTGTCTGAACTGATCGCCGAGCCGCTGATTGTCAACAAAATCTGCAAAAACAGAGCCGAAATGGACAAGCGCATTGCCGAACTGATGGACACGGTCGGTCTGGCACGCCGTCTTGTGGGATCCTATCCCCACGAGCTTGACGGCGGCCGCCGCCAGAGAATCGGCATTGCCCGTTCACTGGCGCTGAACCCTGAGTTCATCGTTCTCGACGAACCGGTGTCAGCCCTTGACGTGTGCATTCAGGCTCAGGTTCTGAACCTGCTGAAGCAGCTGCAGAAGCAGAACAACTACACCTACGTGTTCATCAGCCACAACCTGAGCGTGGTCAAGCACCTTTCAGACCGCATTGCCGTCATGTATCTGGGCAAGATCGTCGAACTGACCGACTACAGAACTACCTTTAAGAATCCCCTTCATCCCTACACGCAGGCGCTTCTTTCCGCCATCCCCATTCCCAAGGTGGGCGTCAAGCGCAACCGCATTATTCTTGAAGGCGACGTTCCCAGTCCCGTCAATCCCCCGGCAGGCTGCCGCTTTGCCGGCCGCTGCCGCTTCGCGCAGGACATCTGCCACCAGAAATCTCCTGAACTCAGCGAATTCGAGCCCAACCACTTTGTGGCATGCCACTTCGCGGGCAAAATCACGTACAGCCGTTAAAATCTCCAGACAGCCGAAAGGGCCAGCCAAACGCTGGCCCTTTCTTTATCGGCAGAAACCGCATGTCCGCCCCGGGCAGGAGAGTTTTTCAGCTGCAGAGCGCTGCCGCCGGAAAATCCGCAATATGCCTGTCAATTTACAATATTAATAAATTATGATAAAATCAGCCGTATGGAAACATACAGCGATGCTTTAAGCGATGATCTGTACCCGTTCGGTGCAGCCGGCACCCCCGCACGGGCGATGTACCTCAAATACTTACGCAGAGGATGTGACCATGTTGAAAAAAATCAGCTCTCTTTTAATCACTCTGTTCCTTTTCACAGCTGCCCGGGCCTGCGCTTCAATTAATATTCCGGATGAAGTGCTTTCGGGCCTCACGAATGCCGCCACCTCAGCGCTGAATGATTACCTCGGCAACAAGACCGACAACGGCGGCAGCTCAACCACCAGCGATAATTCAGGCAGCGAAATCTCAACGAACAGCAGCACTGTGCCCAAAGCGAGAAAATCCTGGACCATCAAGTTTGAAAAGCTTCCCAAAAACCTCAGGGAACTGAAGGCTCTGCCGCAGGGCAGCCTGAAGAAGCCCCAGCACACCGCCGCGCTGACAATCGTCGCGCTGGCCGTTTACACCAGGGATACCAAGGCGGGACTGGAGATGCTTGAATACCTGAACGGCCCGAATGACCTCTCGGACTACGACAAAAAGTTCATCGCCGAACGTCTTGATGAACGGGAATACCTGCCTTTCTCCTACTTCCTCGGCGCCACCGTTGAGAACAACTACACGCCCGACAGCCAGCCCTACTCCATTCGCGTCAAAGAGATGCCCTCGTCAAACGAAATGGAGGAAGGCTACATGAAGCTGTTCCTCACTTCTGCCGGCGCCGATTCCCCGCGTCCCGTCACGCTGCGGAAAAAGCCCTCCACCGGCCAGTGGTTCCTCTGGAAACACAGCCTGCTTCTCGGCATCCGCGAACCCGCTTCAAAGGACCCCTGGAGCTAGAAAACTGCAATAAATAATACGCATAAAATTCAGGCCGCACGGATCGTATAAAATCCGTGCGGCCTTCTTTGTTCCGCGGCCATGAACAGGCAGACCGGCGCGCAGATTCAAATTGTCTGTGATATAAAGCGGAATCCAGCTTTACGGGCCTGATGTACTGCCGGGCTGAACCATCTGTGCAAGAGTCAGTAGTCGTTGACAATAAGCCTGCTTCCGGCAGCGACGGCAGCAAGTTTTGTCTTTGAAGCAAAACCGGTCTTTGACAGCATGCTGCTCACATGGGCCTTGACCGTGTCAACAGACACACCGAGCTTGTCGGACATTTCCTTGTAAGTCAGTCCCTCGACAAGCAGACGGAGAACCTTCAGCTCCGCCTTGGTAAATTCATAGCTGGTAATATCGCCCACGACAACTTCAGGAGTCTTGTCGGGAAAAACGGACTCTCCCTGCAGGGTGCGGTGTATAATCTCCATCATTTCACTGCCGCCGGTATCCTTAAACCAGAGGCTTTCGGCGCCGGCCTCTCTTGCCCGGTCAATGTAGGTGCAGTCCAGCATGCCTGTGATGATTATCACTTTAGTCCCCGGGCTGACAGCCTTGATTTTTTTTGTAGCGTCAAAACCGCTTTCTCCGCCCTGGGTGCAGACGTCCATCAGGACAAGATCAATCTGAGACTGCCGGCATACAGTTTCAGCAAGACCTGCGTTGGCAATTGATGCGGATATCCGGCAGTTTTTGTCTTCCATGACATATTTTTCCAGGATTTCCCGTATCAACAGCTGGTCCTCAACGATCAATACATTGATCATTTTCAGAATCTCCTTTTTCCAAGAGGTATACGTTCAGCTGAAAGTAAGGCAGGCTGCGCAGCAGCATGCTGCCGCCCGCTTTTTCTATACATGCGCGCAGCGATGACAGGCCGCCGCCTTCGATAATCTCTTTTTTCGGCACCGCCCCGTCGTTGGTGATTTCAGCTGCCCAGAGTCTGCTGCTGTTCATGATTTTCACATACAGATGTCTGGCGCCGGCATGACGCACAGCGTTTGTGACGCATTCCTCCGCGGCAAGGGCAAAAAGAGCGGCAATCTCTCCATCCTTCGGAAAAGGCCCGGCAAAGCTGACACAAAGCCCCAGCTGACTGGCGGATTCACGCAGACGAATAAGGGCATCATTGACGTTCCTATTCTCTGCGCCATCAGTGTTTTTCAGGTGCAGAAGGGCGTTGTCCCAGACTGAAACTATATTTTCGTCAATCGGGCCGTTCTCTCTGAGAAGCAGACGCGTCTTGATGATAGCGTGTCCAAAATCATCATGCACACGCATTTTCATTCTCAGAATTTCCTCTTCACGGCTGACGGCCAGTACATCTGCCGACAGGCGGCGAAGGCGCGCCGCGGCTTCTTCAAGCCTGCGCCCGCTCTCTTCAAGCTCTTTTTTATTTTTGTAAAACCGGGTTACGTTCGAAGCGATAACCTGAGTACAGTCTGCTGAATCGGGCAGATGGATCTGTTTCTGTTCAAAGCGCCACGCGCTTCCGTCCTGCAGAATAAACAGTTCACCGTCACGGCTGGTTTTTACGCCGCGGCCTTCTATAAGATCCTGCATTTCGGAAATACACTGAATGTCTCTTCCGGTTATTTCAAACGCCAGCCGGTGCATCTGGCGGTTACAGAGCATCACAAGACCTTTTTCACTAAAAAAGCAGAGGCCGCTTGGCAGATTATCAAGAGCTTCCTTAACAATCCGGCGTTCCCTTTTACGCATCTTATGCCATCTCCGCTCTGCAGGTCATTGTCAGGCACCACTCCCCGTCAACGTCCCTTACCACAGCAGCGCCGCACTTTGCAAGTCCGCTGAGATCTGCGGAAGAATCAGTGTTGACTCTGATTGTAAAGTCTGCACCCTTCGCTGTTATCTGAACAGTTATTGCCATCATGCAGTCAAGGGATCTCTCGATAATTTCCTCGAAAAAGTCATAGAGTTTCATAATCACACGTGCGTGGACAGTATCTCCTGCCCTGATTCTGACACTGCATGAAACGCCGTACTGTCTGAGGCTTTCGGCGGATTCGCCGAAAGCTAAGGTAATTTCACTGCAGCTGAAAAACGCCTTTTTTGCCTGCAAAAAGATCATGTTGGTGCGGCGCTTCAGGTATGTGCCGATCACAATAATCCTGCCGAGCAGGAGCCGGCGCTGGCTTTCATTGGCAGCTTTCTTCAGCTGCTCTGTCAGATCGCTCAAAATCTGCATCTGCCGGTCTGTACTGGTCTGAATGTCGTTGTAAAGACGTTCCTGAGCAGCAGCTCTTGCTTTTCTTGCCTTGATGCGGTACTCCTTCTGCAGAAGCAGAGAACTTTCCTCAAGACGGCGTTTCGTTTTGTTCAGTCCTTCAATAACATTGACAAGAGGCGTCACATCCTCTGCCCACAGCACATACCCGCAGGAAACGGGGGCTGATGAGAGCATCGTGGTTCGGTTTGTCATCACAGGTCTGTGCAGACACTTTCTGAGCTGGCGGTCAGTGTACGTGAAGCTGCCGGCAGAACGCATAAAACAGTGACCTGCAGTATCGGTAATTTCAATCGGAATGGTGGCCGCCTGAAACAGATCGGCATAATGGGTGTTGGCGCGGATCAGTCCGCACTGAAAGCAGCTTTCCAAAACAGCATGATACATCAGACAAATATCGACAGGCACGTCACGCAGCAGCGGAATTCTATTTGTAATGCCCAGAACATAGAAAACCGTATAAAGCACACAGCAGGTAATAGGGATCAGCGGCATCAGAAGAAACTGCCGGCTGCGCGGGATGCGGCATTTTTTCACAAGGATTGCAATGGCATAGAATACATAGCCATAGTTCCAGACAACGCTGAACCAGTAAAACGGTCCGTAAAGGTGCAGGCTGCCGCCCACGGCGGCACGGGAAATTTGAAAGCAAGGTGATGCAGGTCATTGAACAGTATCACCGTGGCCTGCACGGCAGATATGGCAGGAATAAGCCAGTACGGCCAGGAAAAGGGCGTGTCGTCATTTCTCTCAATGGAAAGGGCGATCATCAGGAACAGCGCCGGCATCAGCAGCATCGGAAAGTAGTACAGATACCGCAGAGTTCTGAGAATAAAAGGATCATCGAAAACCCGGTATTTCAGAGTTCTGAGCAGAAGCAGCAGCAGGGTCATGGCCGTTATGCCAAGAAAGAACTTTTTCTGGGATTTCTGAACGATGCGAACCTGAAACAGCCAGCCCCACCAGCTGAACAAAATCGCATAAGTCAGCGGGCGCGCACCACCCAGCACGTTTTCTAATCCGACAGAGACGCGTTCCGGCGGCAGGAAATAATTGAACTTGCACGCAATGCCATGTGCAATCAGAAGCAGAAAGGCAGTGGTGTGCAGTATGGAGTTCCTTCGTGTCTCACCCATTCTCCTCGCCCCTTTCCCTGTGCTGTGAGAATGAAACGTTCGCCAGCCTGAAGTATCAGAAAATACAGTTTATATAATCATATTTATTATACTGCACTTGTGAGTTTTTTGTCGGCTTCTAAATCAGCCTGACATAACTTTTACAATGAACCTCTGGACAAAATGTTTTGCCGGCTGCACCGACCCCTGTGTTCCCAAACAAGTGCTGCGCGGCGGTCAGCTCAGTAACCGCTTCTTCTGCTGTGCTGCTGGCAGATCATAATCCTTCGGCTGTTCCCTGGTGCCTGAATATCACCGGAAAGAGCAATTTAAATTTTCTATAAATTCTGCCTTGAATTTATTTACAGCAAATTATAATAAAGAGTATTGACTTATATCGTATACAGTAGGATAATCTACGCTAATCACAAATTCTGCACACATTATACTGAAAGACCCGGCTCCGCCGCTCCGCGGCACGGCATTTCTGCGTTTTTATGCCGGGCACGGCAGGGCATCATGACAGGCTGCGCAGAACCTGTGAGCAAAAGATTCGCGTTTTTTAACACAGAAGACGCGGGGCGCGTCTTCATCAGGAGGTTGGAATCATGAGAAAAATGGCTTTGTTTCTGGCGGCAGCCGCATCAGCCGTCATCTGTACTGCAGGCATAGCGGCAGCCAAGGACCGTCTGATTGTCGGAGACGAATACGACATTACCAGCATGGATCCCATCGGCCACAGTGATGCGCCGAGTTCCCGCGCCTGCTTTGCACTGTATGACACGCTGGTGTTCCGCACCGCCGATGGCAATATTGTGCCCGGGCTGGCCGAATCGTGGAAAACCGTTTCCCCGACAGAATACGAATTTCATCTGCGCAGAGGCGTGAAATTTCACAACGGCGATGAGATGAAAGCTGCTGACGTGGCTTTTTCCATAATGCGCGCCACCACGGAGAAAGGCGCCAAGATCCGCAGCTATTCACAGGATGTCAAAGACGTCAGGGTGATTGACGACTACACCTGCGTCATTGAATTGAAGGCGCCCAACAGCGGATTTTTCAACACTCTGCCTCACCACTGGGCCTCTGTTCTCTGCAGAAGAGCCGTGGAAGAGGCCGGCGACGATTACGGCACGCTCGCCAAGCCGCCTGTCGGCACGGGCCCTTTTAAATTTGTAAGCTGGGATAAGAACAACAAATACGTTCTTGAACGCTTTGATGACTACTGGGGCCCCAAACCCGGCTTCAGATACCTCGAGGTCAGGTCCATACCAGAGACCAGCAACCGCGCCATTGAGCTTGAAACCGGCGGGGTTGACATTGCCTATCCCATCAGCGTCAACGACCTGAAGCGCATCAGTGAAAACCCGTCTCTGACGCTGATTCAGAAGCCGAGCAACAGCGTCTCTTATCTGGGATTCAACACCGTCAAGCCGCCGTTCAGCGATGTGCGCGCCCGCCGCGCCGTCAAGGCCGCAATTGACATCATGGGCATGCACAGGGCCGTATTTGAGCGTCTCGGCCGCAACGGAACCGTGCCGAGAACAATCATTCCGGTAAAAATCCCTTACAGCATCCATGAGCAGATGAGCGACCACGTGCGCAGCGTGGAACTTGCCAGAAGCCTTCTGAAGGAAGCGGGCGTCCCCGAGGGCACAACGGTCGAACTGTGGACGAACCAGCGCAAGGAACGCATGGATATGGCCCAGATTATCATGGCCGAACTTGAAGAAGCAGGGCTGAAAGTCAGCATCAAAGTTCTGGAATGGGGCGCCTACCTGAGCGGTCTTCAGGAAAAACAGCATGACATGTTCATCCTCGGCTGGACAAATCCTGTGCCCGACGCCAACTTTGCCATGGCGCCGCTTCTTGAGACGGGTTCGGGCGCAAACTATGCCTATTACAGCAACACTGAACTTGACGGGCTTTTTGAAAAGGGCCGCCGCACACCAGACGGACCGGAGCGCGCCGAAATTTACAAAAAAGCTCAGCAGATCTTCAACGACGAGGTTCCGATGATCATGCTGCACAACGAGGACCACAGCGTCGGACTGAGCCGCAGCGTCAGAGGCTTTGAAGTCGGCAGCACGTATGTTTACAGTTTCAGAAACGTCAGTTTCGCCGAATAATTGTCAGAGGCAGAGGAAAAAATTCCTCTGCCTTTTTTTCAGCTGGAAAAAACGTATTTTGTTATTTTAATATTGTTTTATTTTCACGGCAGCGGTGTACAATAAGGACAGAACACATTTCCCTTAAGGAGGAACTTTTATGTCTTCACTGGTTGACCGTTTTATGCGCTATGTCAAGATCAACACCCAGTCGCAGGAAGGGCATGACACTGTTCCCAGCACTGCCTGTCAGTTCGACCTCGCAAAGGTTCTGGGCGAAGAGCTCCGCGCCATGGGCGTCAAAGATGTGACTGTCACCGACCATGCCTATGTCTGCGCCACGCTGCCGTCAAATACTCCGGGCGCCCCGGCCATCGGCTTCTGCTCTCACATCGACACGGCCACGGAATGTTCCGGCAAGGACGTGAAGCCCCGCCTCATCGAGAAATACGACGGCGGCGACATTGTCCTCAACGCTGAAAAGCACATTGTCATGTCGCCGGACATGTTCGAAGCCCTGAAAAAGCACGTCGGCGACTCGCTGATCGTCACCGACGGCACCACGCTTCTCGGAGCTGACGACAAGGCCGGCGTCGCCGAGATCATGACGGCCGTGGAATACATGGTTCAGCACCCTGAATTCAAGCACGGCAAAATTGTAGTGTGCTTCTGCCCGGATGAGGAAATCGGCCATGGCGCCCGACTCTGGGATCTTGACAAGTACGGCGCCGATTTTGCCTACACCGTGGACGGAGACGGCAGCGACGAGTTCGCCTATGAGACATTCAACGCCGCCCAGGCACATGTAACCATTCACGGCGTCGTGGTGCACCCCGGTACAGCCAAGAACAAGATGGTCAACGCATCGATGCTGGGCGTGGAGTTTGCCCAGTCGCTGCCTCCTGCGGAAACCCCCGCTCACACCGAACTGCGCGAGGGCTATTACCATCTGACCGAGATTCACGGCGGTGTCGAGACCTGCGAGATGACCTACATCATCCGCGACCACGACACCGAGAAATTCAACGCCCGCAAAGAGCATTTCAAACTGCTGGTCCGGCAGCTCAACGAGCGCTGGGGCAAAGAGTACGCCGAGCTGGAAATGCACGATCAGTACTACAACATGGCCGTGCCTCTGCAGAAGCGCATGGACATCGTCAAAACAGCGCTCAAAGCCTACGAGATGGAAGGCATCACCCCCGTCATCAAGGCAGCGCGCGGCGGCACCGACGGCTCGCAGCTCTCGTTCCGCGGCCTTCTGACCCCCAACCTGTTCATCGGCGGCTACAACTGCCACGGCCCCTTCGAGTTCGCCGTCGTGCAGTCCATGGAAAAATGCGTGAAGATTATCCTGAACATCGTCAACATGTATGCCACAGGACAGCAGGTCAAATAACCAGTTTCAGCGCGCCCGTGCAGCGGCCGCGGATTATTCCGCGGCCGCTTTTTCGTGCCTGACGGCAGGCAGCGAATCTTTTAAGTTTTTCCAAAAAAATGGTGCGCCGGAACTGAACATGTGCTATATTATGTTTAATATTGTTACTGTTCCTGCAGCGCACCTGCCCCTGCACGCTTTCCGCGGCCTGCGCCGGCACGCCGCAGGAAAAATCCCGGCTATCCCTGCCAATAACAAAAGGAGAAGATAACATGTAAAAATCGTTTGCCGTATCCGTGCTTCTGCCCTGAACTGTCCTCGCCGCCGCCGTCTGAGCATCCGCCAAAAGCAGCAAAACAGCCGCCGGCGTCTGCACAGAAAACTTGAACACTGCCGCGGACGCATCGCCAAAAGCTGTGAGGGCAAAGAATACGGCGATGACGAAACAGATACCGCCGAAGCTGCCACGCAGTTTCAGGGCCAGGCCGCAGACCGCACCGGCTGCACTGTCAGAGATCTGAGCGGCAGCGGGCCGCCCGGGGTCTGATGCTCTTCAGCTGCCGCGGCTGCAAAACCATTCATGTGTTCAGCGGCTGGGAGAGAAACGCCCGGCGGCTTCTGAAGGAGGGATGCTTTTCCTCCTTCGGCTCTGCCGGCAGAGGCATTCAATTTCCAACATTTACACCCTTTCAAGGGACAGCCCGGAACTGCGGTGCAGAGATTACTGTCTCACCGATGTGAGCGGTCCCGCGCCCGCAGAGCCGGAAATTTACCGCAGCACCGCGGGGAAATTTGACAAAACCGCCTCAAAAAAGGCAAAAATGACCGGGGATCAGTTCCGGGAGATACAGAAAGCCCTCCGGATGCAGGACAAAGCCCTTGGGCTGTCCCGCATCAGAGCAGTCAAGAGCAGACCGCAGCTAACCGCGCCGTTTAAGCCGCCGCCGGAAGGAAACGCAGCACATCTGCGTTCAGCCGGGGCGCCGCGGCAGATCTTACACACAAGGAGAGAACAATGAAAAAGACCATCGCTTATTTCATGCTGACAGCGGCTTTTCTGGCCGTCTCCGCGCCCGCGTCCGCGGCAGACTATGACGTTCCCGCGCTGGGACGCTCCACAGGCAGCAACGTGAGACTCCGCAGCGACCCCGGCACCGAGGGCACCCAGGTCATCGGCAAAGTCATGGAGTTCGACAGATTCATGGTCCTGGGAACCGCCGACGTCAAAGGCGAACAGTGGGTTCAGATCGACAACCCCACCGCCGACGGATATGCCTGGATGTCAGGCAGGTACGTCGAGATCATCAGCGACGGCAGCACCCCCGTGCAGGCAGCCGCCAACTGGGTGAAGTTCACCTACGGTCTCACCCCGCAGAAAGCCCGCGCCCTGTTCGGCAGCCCTGCTGACGAACAGAAGGAAAAATTCCACTGGGAATCCGCCGGCAAAGACGTTGATCTGGTGAAAATGAAGTGGGACACCCACCGCGCCGCCTACCTCGACGGACTCCTGTCGTCCGTGGAAGTCAGAAGCAGCAGCATACCTTTCGGCAGTCTCTCCGTCGGAGACAGTGAGGAAACGCTGCGCCAGACGCTCGGGAAACCTGCCCGGAGCGAAGACGGCAATCTGATCTACGAGATCACCCCCGTCGAAACTCTCACCTTCACCGTGCGCGACGGCAAAATCGCTGAAATGGCCTATACCCGCTACACTGACGCATAGAACGCCTGCGGGAGAAAACCAGAAAATACAAGCGGCCCCGGCCGTAAAAAATATTCTGCCGCTCCGATCCGCGCAGATTGCGCAGAACAGGGCGGCAGAAAATACATGAACCACGGAGGATTTTTCACATGAAAAGGCTTTTCAGGGCTGCCGCCGCGCTGAGCCTCCTGCTGGCAGCGCTGCCCGCACGCGCGGCCGAAATCCGCGCATCGGTCCTTTTTATCGGCGACATCATGGTGCATGAACAGCAGCTTCGTGCCGCACGGCAGAAGAACAGCGACGGCACCGTGACGTGGAACTTCTCGCCCCAGTTCCGGCGCATCAGCCCCCTCTTTCAGGACCAGTTCACCGTCGGAAACCTTGAAACCGTCCTCGCCGGCAGCAAACGCGGCTGGAGCGGCTATCCCCGCTTCAACACACCCGACTCTCTGGCAGATGCGCTGCTGAACGATCTGGGTGTCGACCTGCTTACGCTTTCAACAAACCACATTTTTGACTGCGGCGCAAGAGGCGCGCGGCGCACCACTCAGATTCTCGACAAAACCGGTATTCTCTGGACCGGACTGGCTCTCGACCGCACCCCGCGCAACGATGCAGTCCTCTGCGAAAGCGACGGTCTCCTGTGGGCCTTCGTCAACTTCGGCTACGGCAGCAACGCCTTTGTGAAGTCATCTGACGTTCACATGAACGTCATCTCAGAAAAGTCCATCGCCGAGGGCATGAGAAACGCTGCTGTTTTTCATCCTGATGTCACAGTCGCCTGTTTTCACTGGGGCACCGAGTACACATACCGCGCCGGAGCACAGCAGAGAAAGGCCGCGGAAAAAGCTCTGGAACTTGGTGCAGATCTGGTCATCGGCACGCACCCCCACGTGGTGCAGCCCGTCGAAGTGTGCTTTGACAAAAGAACAAAACGCACAGGCGCTGTCGCCTGGTCGCTGGGAAACTTCATCTCGTTTCAGCGCACCCTGCCGCGGGAACGCAGTTATATCCTCAAGGCAGAATTCGCCAAAGACGATGAAGGACACACCCGTCTTATCCGCCTTTCTGCAGCCCCCCTGCAGGTGATTCTCACCCCCGTCCGAGGCGCGCGCCTCGCAGAAGTCGTCTACGCCGGAAAAGGCGGCAGTTTCAATCATGCCGGGCTCAGCAGGACACAGCTGAAAAACATCCGCGCTGCCGGAGACGCTGTGCTTGATTTTCTCGGCGCACAGACCGAGCCTGACGAAAAGGGCTTTTACACTCTGTGGAGCGCGGAAAATCCTCAGAAGCTGCCGAAACCGCGGCGCCGAACGCCGGTAAAATAAAGGCCGGGGCTGATGTCTGCCATATTCCCGCAGTCTGACCAGAGCGGAAAAATCTTAAACGCTGCAGCACAGAAGCACAAAGCGGCCCGGGCGCACTGCCCGGACCGCTTCATTATTCTGATGTGCCGCGTTCTTCTGTGCCGGCAGGCGCCTGAGAGGGCGCAGAAAACTTATCCGGCGGAAAGTCGCGGTGCAGCAGCCGCGCCAGTTCATCTTCGTTCACGTCAAGGCGGATGACGCCGCTTCGCGCGCTGTCATTTTTTACGAAGATGTTCTCCAGAACGGCAGCGTAATCCCACATTTTCTGCCCCCGCAGAGGCACAGGCCTGTCTGCCTGATGCTGTTCAGGCGGAACAGGGGGATTTCCGGCGCTTTTCAGCAGTGACGCCCCGACGCTCACAGCATCGGCAGTATCCCTCAGTCTGTCATCGAGCGGAGGAACAGGCGGCGCCGGCTGTTCCGGCTGCGTCTGGGAGACGGGGATTCTGACCCAGTTTGACGCAACGGCCGTAGACTCAGCGGCATTTTTCAGCTCGGCGGGCACGGTGCTTTCATCCTGAGACAGGACGTTCTGCCCCCCGCGGGAAAGTTTTCTGTATACAACGCTTCCGCCGCGGCTCTGCTCTGCTTCCCTGTAAAGCCGGACCAGTTCACTGACAGGCAGATGTCTGTACAGTTCAGCTGCTGAAAGCTGAAACAGGTGCCACTGCGGGGCAGAGATTTCGTCAGCGTTGCAGGGCACCTCGGGCACGCCGGATTCCTCTCCCTCATCCATTCCAAGCAGCAGAAAGCCGCCCGAACCGTAAAGCGCCGCAAGCGGCATCGGGCCTTTGAGGCGGAATCCCTCCCACGCCGCTATTTCATAATCGTCCGCGCCGATGCGCTTTTCGCGCAGGTGATTCACCAGTTCTGCGGCGTCCGGTTCGCTGAGGCCGGAAATGTGAAGATAGAATCCGGGCAGTGTGCCGAGACCGTTCACTGTCATGCGGCCTGAAATTCCCAGCGTGACGGTTCCGTGCAGAATGCCGCGGAGTTTCTGTTCTGTCAGGCCGCTCAGGGCTGCAGCTTTCTCGGCCGCACCGGCTGCGATCTCAAAGATTTTCTGCTTTCCCAGCAAATCGGAGAGGCCCTGCCGGCTGTCTGTGAAGTTCAGCGAGAAGTGCCATATTCCCTGCAGCCGTCCGGATCCGAGCAGAGTTGGCCGGCTGCCCGGTTCACCGCTGTTCTTCCAGAAAGGGCGGCGCAGCCCGAGTACCGAACTGACTAGTTCGGGAAGGTTCAGCCGGAAGGGCAGCGTAAGTCTGCCGGCTGAGATCTGCACGCCCAGTTCAGCTTCAAGAGGCACGTCGGAAGTGAACATACCGGCGCTGAGAGACTGCGGGTCAATGACTATTTTGAGCTGCGCACCGGCCCCTGACGGCGCACTGCGTTCTTCCCCCGCCGCGGCAGCCATGCGCTGAAGAGCCTCCAGCCCGGCTGTGCTGGCAATCAGATAGTGCTCCCCTCCCTTCAGGAGTGAAGCCGTAAACAGCCGCGGAAATTTTTTCAGCCCGAGTTCCAGAAACGACGGCGCTGAAAGACCGCTTTCGGGCGTGAAGGCACCGGCCGGATCGATTTCCTGTGCGGGAATCTGCGGAAAAATATCCTCAGCAGTCAGGCCGTCCTTCTTCAGATGCAGCGCAAAGCTGATCTGCCAGGGCTGCATTGACAGGCAGAAAGCCGCATCGGCCGTGTCCTTCAGATTCCACCCGGCGGTGAGAAGCTGAACATACGGCCCAGCCGCCCGGCTTTCAAGAAGGCTTTTCTGAAAGCCGTTCAGGTCCGAGGCAGAAAGAAGCACGCGGCTGCGTCCGTCAACACCCTCAAAAGCCAGATCCGCGGGCGTAACCGCGGCGGCTCCCGAGAACAGCGCAAACAGCAGAATCACCGCCGCGCAGAACCGCCTTGTCAGAATTCCGGCACTCATGCTGCCGCCCCCTTTGTCGTGATTTTCCTATTATACTCCATATGCACTGACGAAAAAAAAGGGCTTCCGATGCGGAAGCCCTTTTTCCGTTTTCTCACGCCTCAGGCTTTTTTCGAGGTAATAAGTTTCAGATAGAAATACATCGCCACGCCGACAGCAGCACCGGCAAGGTCGGTCAGCCAGCCGGGCTGAATCAGCAGAAGCGAGCCGCAGAGCAGAATTGCACGCTCAAGCAGGTTCAGGTTCTTCATCCAGTAGCCCGCCGAAGCGAACGACAGAAGCACAGTTCCGGCAATGGCCGTGATGACCGGCACGGTCGTGTTGGCCAGCGACGCGTTGATCATCAGCAGCTCGGGGTTGTAGACAAAGAAATAGGGAATCAGGAACCCGGCCACAGCAAGGCGCAGAGCTGTAAAGCCCGTGCGCATCGGGTTTGCCCCGGCAATGCCGGCGCCCGCGTAGGCTGCCAGAGCAACAGGCGGCGTCAGGTCGGCAATGATGCCGTAGTAGAAGATGAACATATGAGCCGCGAGAATCGGCACGCCGAATTTCTGAATGGCAGGAGCCGCCATGGACGCAAGCACAATGTACTTCGCCGTCGTGGGCAGGCCCATGCCGAGGATAATCGACGTGATCATCGTCAGAACCAGCGTCCAGAACAGATATCCGCCCGCCAGGGAGACGATGCCGTTGGCCAGTTTCAGACCGACGCCGGTCAGCGTCACAGAGCCGATCACAAGGCCGGCGCAGGCGCAGGCCGCCGCAACGCTCAGCGAGCTGCGGGCACCCTCATCAAACGCATCGATGATGTCTTTCAGCTTCAGGCGGGTGTTCTTGCGGCACATTGCCACGGCAACAGTCCAGAGAATGCTGTAGAACGCGGCCTTCAGCGGCGTGTAGCCCTTGATCAGCATGTAGACAATGACAAAGAGCGGGATCAGGAGATGGCCGCCGGCAAGGAAGATCTTCTTCGTATTGGGCAGCTGTTCCTTCGGAAGGCCCTTCAGTCCCAGACGCTTGGCTTCCATGTGTATCATGATGAACACAGCCATGTAATACAGCAGCGCGGGAAGAATGGCCGCAATGGCGATGGTGATGTAGGGCACGCCGATGAAGTCGGACATAATGAACGCCGCGGCGCCCATGATGGGCGGCATCAGCTGGCCGCCTGTCGAGGAAGCGGCCTCAACGGCGCCCGCGAAATACGGTTTGTAGCCGATGCTCTTCATCAGCGGGATTGTAAACGTTCCGGTCGTCACGGTGTTGGCCACGGAACTCCCTGAAATGGTGCCGAAGAACGCCGATGAGATGACGGCCACCTTGGCGGGGCCTCCCGCCTGATGCCCCGCAGCGGCAAGCGCGAGATCAATGAAGAACTTGCCCAGTCCGGTCTTGTTCAGGAACGCGCCGAACAGGATGAACATGAACACAAAGGTAGACGAAACGCCGATGGGCGAACCGATGATGCCTTCAGTCGTCAGGTACATGTGGTTGATGATGCGGGTCCAGCTGAATCCGCGGTGCGTCAGGAACCCGGGGATATATTTGCCCCAGTGCGCGTACAGCACAAATACCAGGGCGACCAGGACAATCGGCAGGCCGACGATGCGCCGCGCCGCCTCGAAGGTAAACAGAATCGCCATGACGCCGAAAATCAGATCCCACGTGGTGGGCAGACCGCCGCGCACCATGATTTCCTGATAATTGACAACCAGATAGATCATGGTTGAACCGGCCAGAGCAGCGAGAACCACGTCGAGCCAGTGCATCTTATTGCGCGGGAATGACTTGAATGATGGATAAAGCAGGAAAATAAGAACGAAAGTAAAGAACAGGTGAAGAGGACGCTGAATCTGGGCCGGCAGAACGCCGAACCCGGCAGTGTAGAACTGGAACAGAGAGAACGCGATGCAGATCAGCTTTATCGCCATGCCCCAGAACCCTTCAGGGCGGCGGTAGCGCGATTCTGTATCGTATTTTTCAAGGTTTTTCTGAACAGCGCTCTGATCGCCGGCAACTGTTTCCGCATTCAGCTGAACGTTTTCAGCTGCGGGCGCCGCATCAGGCACTTTTTTTAAATCCTCCATAAGGAAATCCCCCTTACCGTTGCACAAATTGACAAATTCTGCTCCACACCAGGCGCGCTGCCGGCAAAACCTCTACCCTGAAGGTGAGCGGGCCGCCAGGAGGCGCCCAGCGCTTCAGTTTATACTCCCTGCCGCGCAGCAGCAGCGTGTGATCGGCCACGACCTTGTTGATTCTGTAAGTCACCTCGGGAAGCCTCATGTCATAGCCCGTGATGTGGTACAGATTGTTTCTGAATTCAAATTTCAGCTGCGGATTCATATAATCCAGAGGCAGTCCGGCACCGCCCATGTCAAACCACGTTTCTATGAGCACAAGACTGTCAGCAGCAGCTTCAAACACCTCATCGACCGGACGCCGCTCCACAGAGTGAATAAAGCGCACTGTAAAGCGCTCTCCCACAGATACCGGCGCCGTGAACACGGGCCTGCCGTCCGCTCCGGTCAGCGTCAGCAGCCTCACGGGCCACAGCGCCGCCGTCAGCAGCGCTGCTGCAGCCAGCAGCCATCCTCTTCCTGAGCGTCCCTTCATCGTGAGCCTCCCGCACTGCCCGCCGTGTCCGAACAGTCCTTCTTACAAAAGCGGAAGGAGCCGTCCGGCTCCCTCCGCATTCATCACATAAGAACCGCTGAACTGTTTCCGTCTCTATTTAACCAGTCCGACTTCCTTGTAGTATTTCAGTGCGCCGGGATGGACATCAAGCGTCATGCCGTCAAGTGCGGTCTTCAGCTGAATGTTCTTGCCCTTGGCGTGAGCCTGGCTGATCAGGTCGAGATTCTCAAAAATTGCCTTGGTGACTGCATAGGCGTCATCATCACTCATGTCGCGGCGGGCAATAAGGCAGGCCTGCACGGCGATGGTCTCAACGTCTTTGTCCTGTCCCTTGTAGGTGCCGGCAGGGATAATTTCCTTGGCAAAGAAGGGATACTTGGCGATCAGCTTGTCGCGGAATTCGCCCTTGATCTCGATGAACTGAAGCGGCTGAGTGGTGACAATTTCCTGAATGCCCGAGTTGGGGGCGCCGGTTGTGAAGATGAAGCCGTCGATCAGGCGGTCTTTGAAGTGCGAGGTGCTCTCGGAGAATGACAGGTAGTGGGGATCAAAGCCCACGAATTTCGTACCGTCAAACATGCCGACTTCGCCGAGAATCTGGCGGGCGTTGGCCTCAACGCCTGAACCGGGCGCGCCGATTGAGAATCTCTTGCCCTTGAAGTCTTCGATCTTGGTGATGCCGCTGCCTTCGTTGGCGGCAACCTGAATGTGCTCGGGATACAGACGGCAGATGACTGTGATGTTCTTCAGAGGTGCCTTGAAGAACATGGTGCCGTTCTTAGCGTAATCGGCGGTATCGTTCTGCACAATGGCCAGATCGATTTCGCCAGCGTTGACCAGGTTCAGGTTCTCAATGGAAGCGCCGGTAGCCTGACCTACGCAGTTGATTTTGCCGTCGCTGTGATCAGTGATGATCTGGGACAGTGCGCCGCCCAGAGGATAGTAGGTTCCTGACACTCCGCCGGTGCCCATGACAAACTGACTTGCGCCGAAAGCTGCGGACGCTGCAAAAATTCCCGTCAATGCCAGTGCAAAAATTCCTGATTTCTTCATATCTGTCCCTCCGTTTAACATAATAATCGATGCAGTGAGAGCATTGCTCTCTCTGTTGATTATTATATATTTAAAAGTCAATTTAGAAAAGACCTTACGCATAAGTATACAAAACTTCATAAAATTTTATTTTTATATATGAAAAATTTATTTTTGCACTATTTTTTTTACTGCATTTTACCTTAACACGTAGTGATTAAGCGCTGTTCGGACACAATCGGCACGACGCAGGCCCCCAGTTCTGCATTTTCAGAAATGCTTCGTCAGGCAGGAAAAATCCTCATGCCCGCAGCAGAAACAGGGGGAATGCGGGAAAAATCCGCACTCCCCCTGTTTCCGTGAATATTCCGTTATTTCAGAGCGAAAGTCTACCAGCCGGCTGCCGTGCCGAGGCGGCGGCTGTCCGCTCCGCCGTCCTTCATGCCGGTCTGGGGATCAACCCTGATGCCCTGCGCGGCCCCGAGAAGCCTTTCCCCGCTGACCTGCCAGCCTTTCTCTGTCAGTCCCCTGACAAGGCCGGGATCAGCGCGGTTTTTATCAACCAGAACGGTGCTGTCCGAGTCGCAGTGGATGCGGCACTGTTCAATCGCCTCGTCCATCTCCATGCCGAAATCAACGGCGTTCATGATGATCTGCGCCACTGTGGTAATAATCATCTTTGAGCCGGCTGCGCCGACGCTCATGAACGGTCTTCCGTCAGGCGTGCTCACAATGGTGGGACTCATGGATGAAAGCGGACGTTTCCGCGGTTCAGGCGCGTTGACGCTCTGAGGATCTTTGGAAAAATCGTTCATCTGGTTGTTCAGGAAAAAGCCGTATTCCGGAACAAGAACCTTCGAGCCGAGAAAATAATTGATGGTGTTTGTCGCTGTCACCATGTTTCCTTCGGCGTCCACGACAGAAAAGCTGGTGGTGGACATCTGTTCGGGACTCATGCCGCCGCGGTACGCCTTTTTGTCACCGGCACTGCCGTTGAACTCCCACGGGTCGCCCGCCTCAGCTTTCCGGGCAGGCGTTCCGGTGATCAGCGCTGCGGTTTTCTTTGCGTACTCCCGGGACATCAGGCCCTTCAGCGGTATGTCCACAAATTCCGGATCGGCCATGTACTTTGCCTGATCGGCAAACACATGCCGGCACGCATCAGCAAAGACGCAGGCGAACTCCGGCGTGTCCTTTCCGAGAGCCTTCACGTCAAAGTTCTCCATGATGTTGAGCAGCTGAATGACGTGAGTTCCGCCCGAGCTGGAAGGCGGCATGGAACAGATGCGATACCCGCGGTACGTTCCCTCAACGGGTTCTGTCACGCTGACACGGTACGCAGCCAGATCATCCATGGTCATTCTGCCGCCGGCTGCGTTCACGGCGCGGCAGACAGCCTCGCCGATCGGGCCTTTGTAAAAAGCGTCAGCTCCCTGCCCGGCGATCAGCCTGAAAGCCGCGGCAAGCTCAGGCTGCTTCAGAGTCTGTCCGGCTTCCAGGGGAAGCTCGTCCTCCAGAAGGCGGATTTTTTCCGGATCGTTGTACTGAACCAGCGCGTCGTAATTGTCGGCAATATAGCCGTGCTGCAGCGGTGCCAGCTCAAAGCCCTGCTCGGCAAGACGGATTGCCGGTGCGGCCGTCTGTCCGAGCGTCATGGTGCCATAATTTTCAAGGGCATACTCAATGCCTTTCAGCAGCCCCGGCACCGCGACAGACAGACCGCCCTGGCTGCTCCAGTGTTCGCTGCGGGCTTTCTCTGACGCGAACATGTCCTTTGCCGCAGAAGCAGGCGCCATTTCACGGTAATTAAGGCAGACAGTCCTGCCGTCCGAGGCCCGGCGGATGGTCATATACCCGCCGCCGCCGATGCCTGATGCGTTGAACTCAACGACGTTCAGCGCAAGCGATACGGCCGCCGCCGCATCAACGGCGTTGCCGCCCTGTTTCAGAATTTCTACGCCTGCCTGCACTGCCAGCGGATGGGCTGCAGCCACCATTCCGTGGGGCGCATAGGTTTCCTCAGCCCGGAATGCGGGCACCTGCGCCGCGCCCGCTGTGCAGGTGCCGGCACTCAGGGCCGCGGCAGCGAACGCCGCCGTCATCCTGCTGATTTTTTTCATGGCTGAAACCTCCCTTTCGCGCCGGCGGTCAGTTAAGCCAGGCGCCGACGCCGTCTTTTACGATCTGCTGCATCGTCGGCAGCCCTTCTATGACAAACGGGGCGCCCACAAAATCCTTGCACTTGCTGAACCACATGCTGAAAATTTCCATGTCAATGCCCACGCGTTCCTCAATGGGATGTTTCTTGTCACGCAGCGGGCTGATGCCGACGGCATGTTCATTCATCGCTGTGCTGGGTGTTTCGCTGAGGAAGGGCAGACATTTCGTTCCCTTGGCAATCTCATAATGACTGATGCCGCGGAATCCTTCGGCTGAAACTTCGGCTTTCAGACGCACGCCGCGCTCCTCAAGATCCATGATCATCTCCAGGCACTTGTCAATATCCTCAGGGTCGGTGACCAGTGAATAGGACATTGTGCCGCCGGAGTGCTTCTTCCCGTCCCGCGGGTCGAAAACCTCTTCAGGCGCCCTTGCCTCGTGGACGTCAAGACATGTGGCAATCTTCTCGCGGCGCAGCAGTTCCATGACGCCGTAGCACACCATCTGGGCAGGCGTGCCGTCAGCGATTCCGGGATAGTTGCGGTTGATGTTGCGCCACTCCGCGCCGTCCTTGTGGGTGTAGCCCAGCGGATGGACAAAGTGTTCGGGGTCTTTCTCGCCCTTTTTCAGCGGGATGCGGCGGTCGCCGTAATAGAAAACGCGCGTGCCGTGGCGGCCGGTGATCTTCTGCTCGTGAGCCACCTGCCCGAGTTCATCGGGCACGGCTGTGCCCGCGGAGTTGAGGCATGGAATGACAAACAGCGTGCCCTGCTTCACCCTGGCGTTTTCAAGCAGCACTGTCAGCGCTATGGGGCCGGCAATTTCCCGGGCGTGGGTTCCTCCCCAGACGGCAAGTCTGGCGCCCGGTTCGCTGCCTTTCATGACGTAGACAGGCGCGTCGTACTCTGTGTTCTTTAAATGCGGATTATAGTCAGACAGCCATTTCAGCTCTGTCACGCCATAGCCGGGGCGCACGTCCCAGCGCAGTGCTGTCTGTGCCCCGGCGGTTCCGCATGCAAAAAGTGCCGCGCACAGCGCCGGGAGAATAACTTTTTTCAGATTCATCATAAAACCATGCAGCTCCTTTATTCCTGGCCGCAGCGTACCGGGGGCGTTCTTCAGCGTCAGGCGGCAGAAAAAACTCCCGCAGGACACCGGCAGGTACCTGCCGGGCCGCGGGAGTTTTCCTGCTGCAGCGCCGGAGACTTCCGGTTCAGTCTACGCGCAGGTTAGTTCAGCCATTTTCCCAGTCCGTCGCTCATCAGGGTCTTGTAATCGGGAACGTTCTCAATCACCAGATGGGCGTCGTGGGATTCATTGTAAAGATTCACGAGCTCGCAGAACACTTCGCACTGAAGGCCGACACGGTGCTTCAGCGGGAACCTGGGATCGTCAACCGGGTCTGGGGCTTCGCGCCAGCTGTCCTGAGCGGGGTTCGGCGTTTCAAACAGGAACGACAGGCACGGCGTGGCGTTGCCGATTTCAAGGTGCGACAGGCCGCGGAACGCGGGGTTCGACGGCTCAATCTTCAGGTCCAGACCGACTCTGTCTGTGACATCCACGACAGCTTCAGCGCCGAGCTCCATGGCCTCATCCTTCGGGTTGCAGACCAGCATGTAGGCAAGACGTCCGCCGTGGTACGGCTTGCCGGTAGTGCGGCTGTACGACCAGGTCGGCGTGTCCGATTCATGCATGTCAATGCTGAGCACCACGTTCTCCCTGCGCACGATCTCCATCACGGCATAGGCCGCCTGCTGAGTCGGCGTGCCGTCGGGAAGGCCGGGATAATTGCGGTTGATGTTGCGCATCTCTGCGCCGTCGTGTCCCTTCGAGTTGGGAATTGTCGCGCCGGACTGATGCTTGTACTGGTCAGGATCATTGGGCTGGTCGGCCGGATCCACGCGGCGGTCGCCGAAAGGCAGATAGCGGTACCCGGAACGGCAGGGCACTCTAAGAAGCCTCGGAACCTGCGTGGACTCGTCGTGCACGCTGTAGCCGCTGGCGTTCAGCGCGGGAATGACGATCAGGCGGCCCTCGCTGACGTTCGCGTTCTCAATGAAGGTCAGTGCGCCCGTATGCCCCGCGATCTCGCGGGGATGGGTGCCGCCGAGAATCAGCATGGTTGCGCCGGGCTTTTTACCTTCCAGATAAAACACCGGTGTATCAAGGTTAGTGCCCTTCAGCGGTGCGTTATAGTCAGACAGCCAGCCGACCTTCGTGACGCCGTAGCCGGGGCGCACCTCGGGGCGGAAAAACGCCGCACAGGCAGCGCCTGAAACCAGGAGGGCCGACATGCCGGCCAGCAGCGCCGCGCGTTTCAGTTTTGAAAACATGCAGACACTTCCTTCCAGAAAAAAGTTCTGCTACTTCTCGGGAGCCGCCGCCGCGCCGCCGCGTCTGATGGAGCCGACGCCGGTCAGAGTGCCGTCGGGTTCAACGGAAATGACGTTGGGGCCGCCGAAATACAGGTCGGGATATTTCTTCGTCACGATTGTGTAACCGAAGCCCTTCTGCAGGGTTTCAACGGTTTTCGCGTCAAAGCCGCTTTCCATTTCCATCAGCGAGACGCCGTTCTTGGTGTTGAAGCTGCTCATGATCTTGGGGGCCTTGACGGTCTCCTCAAGGGTCATGCCGAAATCGATCAGGTCAACAAGCATCTGCGACAGCGTGGGGACAATGCGTCCGCCGCCCGGAGTGCCGAGCACCCAGCGCACTTTGCCGTCCTTCTCGATGATCATGGGCGAAATGGTGGTGCGCACGCGCTTGCCGGGTTCCATATTGCTCACGTTGCCTTCAGGCGCGGGCTTGCTCCAGAAGTTGCCGATCTCGTTGTTCATGAAGAAACCGTCAACCCAGTAGCTTGTGCCGAAGAAGGTGGAAATGGTCTGAGTCCATGCCACCGCATTGCCCCAGCGGTCGATCACCGAGAAGTGCGTTGTCGAGGCAGACTCGTGGGTTTCAGCAGGCTCGGGCAGCGCAGCGGCCTTCTGCTGGGTCAGATAGTCCCTGTAGTTCATGCCGCCGTTGAAAGCCGGGGCATCGCCGGGGGAGGACTTTCCGTTCTTCCACTCGTCAGCGGTGGTTGCGCCGCTCATCTTGATCTGCATCATGCGGACCTTGGCATAATCCTTGCTTGCCATGCCCTTATCCGATGTCACGTTGAAGGCGGGGTCGCCGATATAGGCGCGCAGGTCTTCCTGCGTCAGCAGGAATGTCTCCTGCATGATGTGCAGACGAAGCGGGTCGTCCCAGCCCATGAACTTGAAATTGTAGTTTTCGAAGATGTTCAGGTTTTCAAGAAGTCTCGGGCCGCCGACGGGCAGTCCGGCCACTGTGATGTCATAGCCGCGGTAGGTGCCTTTCAGGGGCTCACGCTCAATGGCCTTGTAGTTCTTCAGGTCTTCCTTGGTGATCCAGCCGCCGTTTTTCGCCATGAACGACTCGATGTCGTCGGCAATGCTGCCCTCATAAAACTCACGGAAGCCCTTTTCGACAATTTTCTTCAGGGAAGCCGCCAGTTTCGGGTTCTTGAACTTCTCGCCGGGCTCCCACGCGAAGCCGTCGTTCAGGAAATCGGGTGCATGATTGGTGAGGTCTTCAAAGTTGTCCTTGCAGATCTGGGAGAAGGTCTGGTTCACTTCAAAGCCTTCCTCCGCCAGACGGATGGCGGGAGCGGCAAGTTCAGGCAGCTTCATTGTAGCGCCTTTTGCATAGATGGCTTCAAGTCCCGCCACAAGACCGGGCACGCAGGCTCCCTGCGGCATTCTCGCGATCTTTCTGACTGTCAGTTTCTCTTTTTTCAGCTCATCATATGTGCCTTTTGCGGGCACAGTGCTTCTGAAATCAATGGAGTAAGTCTTTCCGTCAGCCATTCTGACGACCATGTAGCCCTCGCCGAAGAGGCTGGATGCATAGGGCTCCACAACGCCGAGCGCCAGGCTGGTTGCAATGGCGGCGTCAATGGCGTTGCCGCCTTTTTCAAGGATTTCAGCGCCCGCTGCGGCAGCCAGAGGATTGGCTGCGGTAACCATGCCGTTCTTTGACTTCAGCACCTGTCCTGTTGTGACTGCGGACGCTGCAGTTGCGCAGAGCAGAACCGCCGTCAGACTCATAAAAGTGCACTTTCTGAATCTGTTCATACTCACTCCTCCTTCTTGATATAAGGCCCGCGCGGTAAAGAGAAGGCCTGTGTTTATTCTGCCGGCTGAACTTCATCGTTCAGCCAGTGCCCGAGTTCGCTGGAAACCACTTCGCTGTACTCAGGAATTCCGCTCACGGTGACGCCCTTTTCCGGTTCCGCCTCGTTCAGCACGTTCAGGACAGCCTGAATCCCCGCGAGATGGCGGGCGGTGCGCAGCTGAATGGGCTGACTGCCCTCATAGGGGATAAAAAGCCGTCCGAGCTTCGCCGCTTTGGTAAAAGCCTTATCCTCGCCGGTCAGCACCAGACGCTCGTCGGTCCTGCCGCGCAGACGTCCCTGGCTGGGATTTCCGGCTTCCATCAGGAAAGGCTTCAGCGTGGGAATGCTGTCGCCCCACTCGCGGTGGCTGAGCCCGTGAAGGTTTTTAGGCGAAGGCTCAAGACGCATGGGAATGTCGTTCATCTCAAGCTCCATCACGGCTTCCGCGGCAAGTTCCATGGAGTGCTCGTGAGCCACCATGGCGTTCACAACCGGGTATTCCGGTGCGGCTTCATGAAGGTCGAAAGCCACATCCACGTTTTCCTTCTTCAGCATTTCAGTGATGGCATACCCCACCTGCTGAGTCAGAGCCTCGTGCAGCGTGCCGGGAAATGCACGGTTCTGATTGCTGCGCGACGATCCGTCCAGTTCCTGTCCCGAGGGGTAATGGATGTAAATGTTGGGGTTGGGCCACTGATGGATGAAATTCGTGGAGCGGGAGCCGAACTTGAACGTGCGGGTTTTCCCGCTGTCAGTCTTGAAATGGATGTACTGCGGCGCCGCGTCCTGCGGGGAGTTGTGGGTGCGCGCGGACATGTTGGAAAAGGGCATGACGATGACGCGGCCCTTTTCAACCTTTGCGCGCTCCAGATAGACGACGGCAGCCATAAACCCAGCCGGTTCATTGGCGTGGATGCCGCCCATGACAAACAGCGTTCCTCCCGGTTCGGCGCCGTTCTGGATAAAGACGGGCGTGTCGCCGGGTGAGTTTTTCAGCGTCGGTTCCCATTCGGAAAGCATATGTTTTTCAAAACCGGGCGCGGGAACCAGAGTTTCAGGCTCCCACATTGCCATGAACGACCGGGCCGTAATCCAGCACACAATGCCTGCGGCAGCGCAGAGCGCCAGCGCTGTGACCTTGTTTCCCCTTACTTTCAGCTCCATAGTTCCGCCCTCCTCACTTGATCATAAGGATCCGCAGGACCATAGGGATCACCACAAGCATATCAGCCAGCTGCTTCCAGAACGACCGTTCGCGGAACATGCTCCGGAGGACAAAGACCAGCATGAACAGAAGAATTGCTCTGTAGATCAGTGTCATGGGATCCCTCCTAGAACAGATAATGGGCAAGCTGATTGCTCATGAGAATCATCGCCGCGCCCCACAGGACAACAGCGATGCCGGGCCACACGCAGTGCTTTGCGATTTTAAAGCGGTCGTCGACTCCCAGCGCCTGGGCCGCAAAAAACGGCGAGAGGCTGCCCGGGGGCATCAGGTCGCCGAGGGAGGCCAGCATGCCGAGCGCCGAGGCGACAATGATCACATTGTAATCAAGCAGTGCCAGCAGGAACGGCACGCCCAGCACGGACGCCGATCCGTAGGCCGACACAGCGCCGAAAACCGGCATTACGATGGCAACGCCCGCAAGCAGCGCCCATGAAGGAATGCTGAGCGCAGAGACAACAATAAAGCCCTCCGCGCCGTTGAGCGCCATGACCTGAATGAACATCCCCACTCCCATCAGAATGCTCATGATGGGCAGGGAATCATCTACGGCCTCACTGACCGCCTCGGCCACGTTCCATTTTGTGCCTGAGAAGAGTCCGGCCGCTGCGGAAATCAGGAAAATCAGCGGCATTCCCAGGAAATGCCAGTACCTGCAGCCCGCAAGAAACTGTTCGGCCGCAATAAGCACCACCAGCACGATCACCGGCAGCGACAGCCTGAACGTGAGTTTTTTATCTGTCATCCGCGCAAGCTGCGCCTCAAGGGCCGCCTCGTCCGTGAAATGACGGATGCCGGGATATATCATGGTAAAGGCAAAAAGCACCGCCAGCGGAAGGGTGCACAGCAGCAGGGGAATGGTAAAGCCCACATACGGAATGTCCACGCCCGCACAGATCATCATGGTAGGTATGCTTACCGGCGGCGCCACCATTCCGAGCAGCGCTCCCATGGCAATCACGGCACCGGCCTTCTCACGCTGAACGCCGAGCGTCACAAGCACAGGGGCCATCAGTGCACCGGTAGTCAGAACCGAAGCGATGGACGATCCCGTGATCATGCCCGGCGCCATGATAAGCAGAATGATGCCGATGCTCAGCAGGGCCGGCATACGGCGGAACTTCCGGATGATCCACACGGAAAAGGCATCAAGGAATCCGGTTTTCTGCACTGCCTTCATAAAAATCATCGCCGAAGCGATGACCATGATGGTATCAAGATAGCCGAATTCGCCTTCTACCAGATGACGCAGCGCAATGCCGTTGCCTGAGGCAAGCGTGCCGGCAAGCGCTGCAGTCAGCATTGCGACGGCAATCGGCAGTTTCAGCCAGAACGCCGCCGCAACAAATACCGCAATCATCAGGAAGGTATAAAAACCTTCCGGCCAGAACCAGGACATAGCAGTCGGGGTTTAAAGAATGCCCCACTCAGTGAGGATTTCTTTCAGAGGATCCTTCGTGCTTCTCACGTTGGTCGCAGACAGCAGCTTGACCTTGCGGTCATTGGCAAACTGCGTGAATTTGCCGTCGCTGTTGCCGCCGTCGACAACAATGAACGCGTCTGCATAGGGGCTGACAGTGTCAACGAATTTATCGGAGGTCGCGCCGCGGCGTCCCTCGCCGCCCACGTGCATCACCAGCACCTTGATTTTCTTCGCAGCAGCTGCCTCGCACAGCGCCTTGGCACGGGCAAGCTCGTCCTCGACCTTGATGCCGGCTGCGCCCATTCCCTTTGAGCTTGCGCCGGGAACAATGATCAGCGCTTTCTGATCGCTGAGCGCTTCAGGTTTCAGAAGAGCTTCATAGTCAACAGTCGCCTTGAGAGACTTCAGAACCACGCGGACCATCATGCCGTCGGGGCTCTGTCCGGCAGGGGTCAGCGCCACATCAGCCGCAGATGCGCAGGCAGTCATGCAGAGAGACAGAACAAAAGCAAGCACCAGTTTTTTCATTTTTCTTCCTCCTTTGATCTGTGCCACATTTTTCATGGCTGATTCCAGATTAAAGCTAAAACTTTGAATCGTCAATTATTTTTCTCTTTTTTTTCTTTTTGCGGAAAATCAATTTTCTGAAATATGAATTAAATTATGTCATCTGTTTTGAATTCCGCCCTGCGCGATGCTGTAAATCACATTCGGACGCCCGCTTCTGCCGTCTTCGGCCACGGCGCGGCGGTTCAGCTGGCCTTTGGCGACAAGGTATTCAAGATAACGGTACACCGTCGGGTAGGCAAGTCCGCACTTCTCGGCCGCCTCAGAAGCCGTCATGCCTTCGCCGGTGGTGAAAAGTGAGAACACACGCCGTGCCGTGCTTTCGGCCAGTCCCTTGGAAATGCCGCCGGTCCTTCCGTTCTGCCGGTATCTGAAAAGTTCCGCATGAAGCGTGATGCGCGAGGAAAAATCGGCAAACCGCAGAGGTTTCAGAATAAAATCATCAGCTCCCGCTGTCAGCAGACTGCGCGCTGTCTCCGGCGACTCCTCCACAGTCAGGGCCAGCAGAACAACAGAATCTGACAGTTTCCGTGCCTGGCGGATCACATCAAGTCCGCTCATGACGGGCATGTGATAATCCACAAGCAGAATGTCCACAAGCCCGTCGCGGACCCAGCCGATGGCCTCCCTCGGATCTGAGGTTGTGCGGATGGTGCGCCCCATGGCCCCGATCATCGCACTGACGGTGTACAGCGTGCCCTCATCGTCGTCAACGATGCCCAGCGCAAAATTTCTCATGACGGCTTCACCTCCGTAAATGTCAGTTCACATCTCAGTCCGCCGCGGGGAAGCGGCGCCATGAAAAAAGTGCCGCCGTTGGCAGACACGGCGCTGTTCACAAACGCCAGCCCCTGTCCGGACGACCCCCAGCCGGACACTTCTCCCTCATCGGGTTTGATGAACCCCGGGCCGTTATCTTCCACAAAAAAGCACACCGACGGGCCTTTTTTTTCTGCACCGAGAATGATTTCCGGATTTTCACGCGCGGCAGCTGCCCTGTGTGCGTTGTCAAGCAGATTCACAAGAGCCCTTGAAATCCGGATCAGGTTTACCAGGATCCCCGCCCGTTCTGTCTCTTCAGTGCAGCGGAGCAGCACCGGCTTCCCCCATGACAGCGGGCGAACCTGTGCCAGCGTGTAATCAAGCAGCTCTTTCACTGTGACAACACGCGCCGCCGCCGGGCTTTTAATTTCCGAGATCATCAGATCCATCTGCTCGGCTGCCCTGATGATGGTCGTGCCGTAGCGCGCTGCGGCCGGATCCCGGCTCATGCCCAGCAGGTCAGAAAGTCCGAGAATGGCTGTCAGAGGGCGCTTCAGATCGTGAACCAGATAATGGAGCTCCTGATACAGCCGGGCTTCAAGCTGTTCGCGGCGCAGACGCTCGACCTCGGCGTCCTTCCTGCGGATCTGCTCCATCTGGCGGATCGTTTTTTCGTAATTGATAAACAGCGCGGCAAGAAGTGCCGCCGTGCCGAAAAACCATATGAAACACACGCCGCAGAACGCGTTGAGCACATATTCCCTGCCAGTGATGCTGCTCAGCTCCTTGATGGTGCGGCTCAGTTCGCCCCAGCCGAAGCCGTAGGGCGTCAGGAACGGAATCAGATCAAGCCACTGAATCGAAAATATCAGGCACGAGCGGATCAGCACTTTATAGCTGTAGTGGCCGACGCCGCGGCACATGACCTGAAGCATGACCACGCTTGTCAGCGTGAAAAAGGCCGGAACGCCGAAATGCGGTCTGTTGGCAAAGGTGCTGGCCGCCCAGTAGCTCAAGGGAATCAGGACAGAAGGAAGAAAGATCTCAGCGTACCCTTTCCGCGTTTTTTCCGAAATGCCCTCGCAGAGCAGGAACCAGCCGTTGTACAGAAAGATCGCGCGGATTCCGTTAAGCAGAACCAGCAGAAATGCGGACACAAGAAGCAGTCCGCTTTCAAGCATGCTGAAAGCCTGATAGACCGATCTGACAACGGGAGCTGACAGCGTCGTGCTGCCCTGGGTAATCAGCCACGCCGCCAGACAGAGTATCCCCGTCGCACATTTTTTCAATCCAGAATCCATGGAACGCACCCGCCTGTTTTATGATCTGCCGTCTGCTGACTGCAGCGCGGCCCTCTGATCTCCATTTTACAACAGAAGGGGCCGTTACGGAGCATCAAAAAAGCCTGCCCTGAGTGCCGGGGGCACGGGGACAGGCTGTAAAACTGAATGACAATCAGAACGTCAGGAACGTGCGGAGACGGATCTGGTTGTTGTCATAGTCGGGTTCGCCGCGGCGGCCGTTCTGGTCGTTGTAGGCGAGCTCAAACGAAAGCTGGGGCGTATACTGAAAGACAACGCCGGCTGTCCACTCGTCGTATGCGTCCTGATCATCCGGATCATACCGGGCATAGCGCTCAAAAGTCTTCCACTTGCGGCTCCACTTCTGTTCGGCCCGGGCAAAATACACATCAGTGTCAGAGGTGACATTCCACGTCAGCGACGAGCTGGGCCACTCGATGCCGCTGAAAGCCCACGGGTTGTGATCAAGAATGTAGCCCTCGTCAATATGAGCGTATTCAAGCCACAGGCTGGTGAACTTCAGCAGATCCTGATCGATGTCAAGGATGAACTTCCACGATGTGGGATTGTCCTCTTTCGCGCCGGAAATTGTCGTAACCAGCGTGTCATCAGCGATGTCCTCAAAATAGTAAACGCCGCGGAGTTCAAGCCCCTTGATCATGCGCCAGCCGGCAGCCGCCCACCACTGCTTGTAATTTCTGTTGCGGTAATTGGTAATCAGGCCGTTGAGGGTCAGCCACAGTTTTTCATTGAAATTGAACTTGGCGCGCAGACCATAAACTTCATCGCTGGGGTTGGCCGTATAAACCCCGTTAGCGCCGCTGCCGCGCATTGAAGCGGCAAAGCCGGTCACATAGCCCAGGCTGCCGATGGTCTTCGTCAGCTGAGTGCCGCGGTACGTGGTATCCATGGCATAGGCATCGTTATCAATGTAGGTCTTGTCGGCAGCTTCCCAGTCGAGGAAGAACTGTCCGGCCTTGAACGTAAAGCCCTTCCAGCCGAGAAAATCTCTGGCCTGCAGATAGAAACGGTCCATATTGCCGTTGTTGTAACGTCCGTCAAAGGTGACCTTTTTCGAAAGGTCCTTGTGCAGATAAATGCGGGCGCGGTTCATTTCAAACCCGTCGACGCTGGCACCGGTATAGGAGCCCTTGTAGGGAACGTCCTTGTCCCACGCGTTGTAGTCAAAGCGCAGCTGTCCGTAGATCCGCCAGCCGCCCAGCCCCTTTTCCAGCGCGGAAAGACGTGAATCGAAGCCGTCAACTTTGACGCCCAGGGCTTCAAGTTCCGGCTCAAACTCAGCCACCAGAGCCTTCAGCTTTTCCATGTCTGCGCCGCTCACGTCCCTGCTCATGGCACGGGCCACGGCCTGAGCGATTTCGTAGCGCGACATCAGTCTCGAACCGCGGAAGGTTCCGTCCGGGTACCCTTCCAGCACGCCCTTTGCCGACAGTTCTTCAAGGGCATCGTAGGCCCAGTGATGCGCCGGCACGTCGCTGAAAGGCTGTGCCGCCCACGCGGGCACCGTCGACATCATCAGCGCCGCTGCAAGCAGCGCTGCTCTTTTCCCATACATCCGTCTCAGCCCCCTCACAGTTTTTTTCGCAGAAATGCAGATTGTCATAGAAAAATACCGCTATATTTCGATTTTTCTATTTTTTCAGCATTTCATACGACTTGTTAATATTGTAACCATTCTGATAATTTTATTCAAGCATCAAAATCAACTATGTAATATTAATGTAAATAATAATGTTCTGCCCTTTCTCTCCGGTTATAAGCGGCATGGCCGCGGGATGCCTGAAAGGAAAGAAAGACGCGCTTTTTCAATACGTTCCTTCTGCCCGGCAAAGCCGGATAAAAACTGCGGGGTCTGCAGACTCTGAGCGCAGAAAACGGCTGAGG
>Ga0256404_1001835_pt1 | contig 49308 bp, 45 predicted proteins | sample RumenRJG_01DNA_FD_185990 | JGI IMG/M metagenome (GOLD analysis project Ga0256404, IMG submission 185990) | Bovine rumen microbial communities from Lethbridge, Alberta, Canada - RJG_01 | ecosystem: Host-associated > Mammals > Digestive system > Stomach > Rumen | place: Canada: Alberta | collected...
ACGAAAAAGGAATTATACCCACTTTCGCTACAGCAAAAATTGTTGTCTCAGTCCTAAAAATGAAGAAAATGAAGCCTCTTAACATTTATTAAGTGCCTCATTCTTGGTTTTATCTTAGAAATCGTCTACGTTTCTGAGGTATTGGGGATAACCTAAACTGCTTAAACGAGTAAATGCCCACGCCAAACGGCGTGAACTATCTACTTCAGTTCTTGCAGTTTTCTTCTAATTCCCCAATTATCAGAAACAAGAATCAAAAGTGGATGTTCATCCTATATGTCCATTTTAATATTTATCTCAGCCCATAGGCAATCAAAGTTTTTATTTGGTTCAACAATTATGTTTATTCTTAATCATTTCCGCAAATTCGTCCAACCCAACCACTTTAAAACGTGGAAACGGCGATTGTGACGCATCGCTGAAATGAGCATCATCAGTTACTATATAATCCGCCTGACTCGAAAAGGCACAATCAACAAACTTGTTGTCGTCAGGATCTTGCTTGATAATTCCAAGACGGAAGAAAGGATCCTTACGAATGACGTTACGAGAACGGGATATTACCTTAAGAAACAAATCGGCTGCAGAGGGAGAAGCCTTTTCACGGAGGATTTCCTCATACTCAAAAAGTATTTCGGTTGATATACACAACACATAGTGCTCTTTCAGAAACTCAGAGAACAGAAAATGGTATGGACTTCTGGCTCCGAGAATCTGCAAAAGACTATTGGTGTCAAGCACTATCCGAGGTGATTCCATCATCAATGTCTATTTACGATAAGGTGTCCTCAGATGTTCGTCTCGCAGCTTGTCAAGAACTTGCTGATTAAGCGTTCCATCATCCCACAGGTGCTGCATTTCTGCTTCCAGACGAGACGCATAGAAATTACGCAAAACGTCCATCAGCGCATTTAACTCCTGTTCGTCTTGCGCTCCTGCAAATGACTCCAATATCATCATTTGCGACTCGTTCATTGTATTAATTTGCATACTTATAGTCCTTTTACTACTAATTATCGCAGGCAAAGATATGGATTATTTCTGAAAAAAGCAAGAAAAAGGTGGAAATCTTGCTTCTTGAGTTTCTCCGAAAGTAATTTCAATTACTCCGAATAGAATTTTAAATACTCCGAGAGTAACAAAAATTACTTTTGGAAAAATAAGGAATTGCTGCGATTTTACCCTCACATCCTAACGTTTTTGCACCAAACCACGATGTATAGGGCGTTTGGGCACGTTAGGGACAAAGGATTCTCCCTCACGTCTCCCTAACGTTTTTGCCTCTGGAGACTCACATCATTGAAACCCCAAGGTGAAAATGTAATAGGTTACCCAAAATGTGAGGGAGACGTTAGGGAGACGTGAGGGAGAATGAAAAAGGGTAACGTGGTTCAAACGCCCTGTACATCGGCATTTGAGAGGGATTACGTTAGGGTGTGAGGGTAAAATCGAAAAAACTTTTTTTCTGATGCAAATAAGGGACGCTTATTGATGAATAAGGGACGCTTATTACAAAATAACCCAAGGTTATGGGGGAACAACCTTGGGTATTAATAGTAGCCGGGAGTCCGTAGGCTTCGGACTCTCAGTCCGAGCCGAGCGGACTGGCAGTCCGTCGGGACGGACTAAAAATTACATCAGGATAACGACTGACATACGTAGTTATCTAAAAGATATTAAAAATACAAGGTAAAAGATGCGTAATTTGCAGAAAATCAATATATTTGCACTCGAGAATAGTATATTAATATATAATTATATAATCAATTGTTGGAGTTTGTGAATCGTGTCATTCGTGAAATGAAGGCGAATGGCAAGTTTCGTCAGTTGCAAGAGAAATATTTTCTCATTCCTGCGGAGAGAACAGAAAAGCCCCGAGGTTTTACCTCGAAGCTTTGAACCTGTTCTTTTTCCTGCGGAGAGAACAACAAAGCCCCGAGGTTTTACCTCGGGAGCTTTGAATCCTGCGGAGAGAACAGGATTCGAACCTGCGAACCGGTTTTGCCGGTTACACGCTTTCCAGGCGTGCCTCTTCAACCACTCGAGCACCTCTCCTTTTCTTTGCGGATGCAAAGGTACAAATTAAATTTGAATCTCAAAAACTTTTTTCACATTTTCATTCGCTTGCCTGCATATTTCTTGTTCACTAACACCGTAAGCTTCAGCCATTCGCGTGATGATATGCTTGATAAATGCCGACTCGTTTCGTTGTCCACGCATAGGTACTGGTGCCATGTAAGGAGCGTCCGTCTCGAGCACGATGCGGTTGAGTGGAACAGCAGCAGGCAGGTCCTCAGGCAGATGCGACTTCTTGAATGTCAGTGCACCGCCAATGCCCAGCATAAAATGGTCGAATTGTAGAAGCTGACTGGCTTCCTGAGCATTGCCCGTAAAACAATGAAACACCCCTCCAGGTAAGTCGTCGGCATATCGCTTGAGTAAGTTAACCATTTCGTTTTGCGCCTTTCGGCAATGTATCATCAGGGGTAATTGCAGTTCAATAGCCCATCGAACCTGTTCTTCGAACGCCAGTAGCTGTTCCTCCTGGAACTCACGACTCCAGTAATAGTCGAGCCCCACCTCGCCAATGGCAATCACGTCAGAGGAAGTCGAGAGGATGTCCTTGATGGCAGTCAGTTGGTCGCGCCAGTCGTCACGAACCTCCTCGGGATGTAGTCCAAGCATGGGATAGCAATAGCCAGGATATTGGTGACAAGTATCCAGAACGGTGTGGCACGAGGCAACATCGATAGCAGGCAGGAAGATAGCCTGACAACCAGCTTCGCGAGCCCTTTGTATAACAGCGTCGCGGTCGATTTTGAACTCCTCGCCGTCCAGGTGGCAATGTGTGTCTATGAACATCATTTCTGACGATGTAATAACTCGTTCATGTAGTTGCGGAGATGCTGCTTGCGCTCCTCCGGCACGTCCACCTTGGCAAGAGTCTGGCTGGCCTGTTCGAAATAATGGTTGATTTTCTGTTCACAGAGCTGACGGATACCTATCTCGTCATATAGGCGCGTGACAGCATCCACCTTCTCCTGCCGATTGAAGTCCTTGGCGTCAATCCATCGTTGCAGTTCGCTACGCTGTTCGGCATTAGCACGGTTGAAGGCATTGATGAGCATGTACGTCTTCTTATTGCTGGTGATGTCGCCACCAATCATCTTGCCGAAAACCTTGGGGTCGCCATAGACATCGAGCAGGTCGTCCTGCAACTGGAAGGCGAGTCCAACCTGTTCGCCCAGCTGGTACATCAGTTCGGCATCCTTCTGAGGAGCATCTCCTAAGATAGCACCCATCTTCAAGGCACAGGCCAGCAGAACAGATGTCTTCAGGCGAATCATCTCGATATACTCATCCTCGGTGACGTCGTTACGGTTCTCGAAAGTCACGTCAAGTTCCTGTCCCTCGTCAATTTCAAGGGTGGTCACCGTGAAGAGATTGAACACCTCCTTCAGCTTGTCGGCAGGAACCTGAGCCACACGCTGGAATGCCAGTAGCAGCATGGTATCGCCTGAGAGAATGGCCTTGTTGGCATCCCAACGGCGATGAACGGTCTCGTGGCCTCGGCGCATGTCGGCATTGTCCATCAGGTCGTCGTGCAAGAGTGTGAAGTTATGGTAAGTCTCCAAGCCGATGGCAGGAGTCAGGACGCTCTCCGGATTGTCGCCCCACATGTTGTAGGAGAGCAAGGTCAGCACAGGGCGGATACGCTTGCCACCGAGGGACAGCACATACTTGATAGGTTCGTAAAGTGAGGCCGGCTGGCGGTCGTAGGGTAGGGTAGCCAGACAGTCGTTTACCTTCTGCAGGATTTCGTTAGGTGTTAATAGCATATTATTTTAATTTACAAAGTTTCAGAATTTATATTTTAAAACAGATGGGTATGCATACCTTTGTCCGACAAGGTTTGTCGTTCTGGACGCCAGGTTTCCACTTAGGCATCATGCGAAGCACCCGAAGTGCCTCAGCGTCGCATTCGGGAGAGAGCGACTGGACGACATTGATACCTGTAACCGAACCGTCTTTCTCGACATAGAACACAGCCACCACCTTGCCTTGTTTCTTCTGGTCGACAGCATGCTTGGGGTATTTCAGGTTCTTTGTCAACCACTTCATAAACTCAACAGCACCACCAGGATATTGCGGCAAATCCTCGACAACGTGGAAGTTGAGCGGGTTGTTAGGGTCTACGTCAAGCGAAGCCAGCGCCTTGGGCTCTTCCTTGTCCATTTCAGCCAGCACGGTCTCGTCATCCTCGCCACCCTCGCCCTCAAGTTCTTTGTCAGGCTCTGCCAGCTCTACCTCATCGTCGACCACCCTCAGTTGCTCAGCCTTCTCAATCTGTTGCTTCTCACGCAGTTGGGTGACAGTTTCCTCGTTCGACATGGGCACCAGTTCGCTCTCGTGCATCAAGTCGCTTAGGTCCATCGTGTCTATTCCATCGTCAGCAGGCACAGAGTTCCATTCCATCGCCACGTAGAATAGCGACAGCACGAAAACGAGTCCCAGCAGGAAACCTGTGGTGCGACGTTGTTCAATGTCAGCCTGAGGTGTCTTTTTTTGTTCCATTGAGAGTGCAAAGATACGAAGAACTGTGTAATAATCCAAATTAAACGTATGGTTTTGCAATATTTTTTGTACCTTTGCCGTTGATTTAGAATGATGAGAATAGTCGTCATAGGAATTCTGTTGTGTCTGACAGCCTTGAGCACTCGGGCGCAGGAGAGCCAGGAGGTGTATAGCTTCCTGCGTCTGCCTGTTAGTGCCCACGTGGCTGCTCTGGGTGGTGACAACATTACTCTCACCGACGACGACCCCACGCTCATCTTCCACAATCCGGCACTTATCAATGGTGTCAGCGATAAGAGTATCAACCTCAACATGATGACCTATATGGAGGGAGCTGTAACCGCTTCGGCATCGTTTGTCAAAGCCTATAAGGAGCGAGCCACATGGGGTGTCAGTGCCCAGTACATGAACTACGGCAACATCAAGCAAACCACCGTTGGCAACATCGAAACCGGTACGTTCTCGGCAAAGGATATCGCATTGGCAGGTACTTTTGCCTATATGCTTAGCAATGATTTCAGTGGTGGTATCACGGCCCGTTTCATCTCATCATCCATTGGCAGTTACAACTCAGCAGCCTTCGCCGTTGACCTCGGACTCAGTTTCGTCCACGAGGATACAGGATGGTCGTTGGCTGCTACAGCCAAGAACCTGGGAGGCCAGGTGAAGGCATATGACGACGAGTTCGAGCGCATCCCCCTGGATCTCCAGGTGGGTGTCAGCAAACGGCTCATCGGGTCGCCTCTGCGCTTTCATGCCACGCTGGCCCGTCTGAACCGTTGGGACGAGGCGTTTAGCAAGCATCTGGCTGTCGGTGTCGACTTGCTGCTGGGTGAGACCATCTATCTTGCCGGAGGCTACAATTTCCGCAGGAACAGTGAGATGAAAATATCAGATAACGACAAGGAAAGCAGTCATGGAGCAGGACTCTCCATTGGTGGAGGACTTCAATTGCAGCGTTTTAAGTTGCAGGTGGCCTATGCCAAATACCATGTGTCAGCGTCGTCGTTACTCATAAATGCAACCTATACATTATGAAAAAGATAACAATCGCAATTGACGGCCACTCTTCGTGTGGAAAGAGCACGATGGCCAAAGACCTGGCCCGCGAAGTGGGCTATGTGTATGTCGACACAGGAGCCATGTATCGTTGTGTCACCCTGTATGCTCTGCGCAACGGCCTGTTCACGGACAACGGCATCAATGAAGACGAGTTGCGTCGCCAGATGGATAACATCCACATCACGTTCCGGTTTAATGCCGAGGCAGGACGTCCAGACACCTATCTGAACGGAGAATTGGTCGAGCGGGAGATACGGACAATGGAAGTATCTAACCACGTCAGTCCCATTGCCACCCTCGGCTTTGTTCGCCAGGCAATGGTAGCCCAGCAACAGGAGATGGGACGTGGCGGTGGTGTCGTCATGGACGGACGCGATATCGGCACCGTTGTCTTCCCCCATGCCGAACTGAAAATCTTCGTCACCGCATCCGCTGAGGTTCGTGCCCAAAGACGCTATGACGAGTTGAGGCAGAAAGGCATGGAAGCCGACTATGCTGACATTCTGAAGAATGTGCAGGAGCGCGACTATATTGACTCGCACAGGGAAGTGTCACCCTTGCGTCAGGCTGACGACGCACTGCTGCTGGACAATTCGGAGATGACCATTGCTCAACAGAAGGAATGGCTCCTGGAACAGTTCCGAAAAGCCACCCTGTAACCCGATACGACAAAAACTAGCGCAGATGACAGATATGGAACAGAAGAAAATCACATTTGACAGTTTTGTGCGTGGCATGCTGACAGCTATTGCCATTGTAGGTATCATCATGCTGCTGAACTTTCTGAGCGGTGTCCTGTTGCCTTTTTTCCTGGCGTGGCTTATTGCCTACATCCTATTTCCGCTGGTCAAGTTTTTCCAGTATCGCTGTCACCTAAAATTCCGCGTTGTGGGCATCCTGTGTGCCTTCCTGACTGTCAGCGCCGTGCTGACCGGACTGTTTTTCCTGATGATACCACCGATGCTTGATGAGGGAGTGCGCGTGAAGGACCTGCTCATCAACTATGTGTCGAGGGATGCCTTCATGAGTAATATCCCCAACATGATAGAGGAATTTATTCATGAGAATGTGAGCGTTGAGGACGTCAAGGCATTCATCACCCAGGAAGGTTTCATTGATTCTATCAAGCAGGCCGTTCCCAAGGTGTGGGATGTCATCTCGCAGTCGTTCAACATCCTGACGAGCATGTTTACGGTGACGATGGTAATGCTCTATACCTTATTTATATTATTAGACTACGAGCAATTCTCCAATGGATGGGTAGAGATGCTGCCAGAGCGCTATCGTAAGTTTGCCGTACAACTGGTGGGTGATGTAGAACAAGGCATGAACAAATATTTCCGTGGGCAGGGCATGGTGGCTTTCTGCGTAGGTGTGCTGTTCAGCATCGGTTTCCTGATTATCGACTTCCCGATGGCTATCGGTCTGGGGATGTTTATCGGTCTGCTCAACATGGTGCCCTACCTGCAATTGCTGGGCTTTATACCCACCACGCTGCTGGCTGTCGTCAAGGCTGCCGACACGGGAGAGAGTTTCTGGATTATCATGTTGGGCGCACTGATTGTATTCGCTGTCGTGCAAACCCTGCAAGATACCATCATCACCCCCAAGATTATGGGTAAAGTGATGGGACTCAACTCGGCCATCATCCTGCTCTCGCTCTCCGTCTGGGGCGCACTGCTAGGCATCATGGGCATGATTATAGCCTTGCCGATGACCACCTTGATGATTACTTACTACCAAAGATACATCGTTAAAAACAAAGAGAAATGAAACAGAACATTTTCATCAAGGCGACACTCGCTGTCGCAATGGCTGTCTTCAGCAGTACGGCAGCCATGGGACAACAACAGTCTGACACAAAAACAGACAAAACTATTGACTGGATGAAGGAAATCACTAGCCGCGTTACTTTTAATGGATATGCACAGGGAGGCTACTCCTATAGCGATGCAGGCGGCAAGACCTCAACCGACTTTAACCTCAAACGTACACTGCTCTGGGCGAAGGCCCGCATTACTGACCGATGGTCATTCTTGTTCATGCACGACTTTTCAAGTGTGGTACAAGAGTTTTACACCGACTTCCGCGTTACAAACAACAATGCGATGACTGTCCGACTCGGACAATTCAAACATTCCTACACCATGGAGAACCCGTTGTCTCCCACCATGCTCGAACTAGTCGACGTCTACTCGCAGGCTGTGCTTTTCCTGGCCGGTGAGGGACCCGACCCACTGCATGGTGTCAATTACGGACGAGACATGGGACTAATGGTCTTCGGCAACTTGTTCAACAATAAGATACACTACGAACTGGCCGTAATGAACGGACAGGGCATCAATCGTCGAGACGGCAATAGCGACAAGGATTACATTGTCAAACTAGAATATAAACCCATTTCAGAACTGCGACTGGTGGTCAGCGGACAGAAAGGCCGTGGACATGCCGTAAACAAAGACGTCGTGGCGTGGAATCCCACTATCCGTGAGGGCGATAACTATCGTCGCGATCGCTATAGTGTAGGTGCCGAGTGGAAGAGTGGCATGTATGCACCTGCCAAGTACAAGGAAGCTCGTCCTGTCAGCATCCGAGCCGAATGGCTGGGGGGTAAGGACGGCGAGGTAGGCAGTATGGGTGGCTATGTGACAACTGCCATTCCCGTCTACAAAGGAATAGACATTGTAGCCTCTGCCGACTATTACGATCGCAATACAGACATGAAATATCGCCAGACACAGGCCACTGCAGGGTTGCAATACTGGTTCTACAAGAAATGCCGACTGCAACTGCAGTATACCCGGACCTGGAGCGACTTCCAGAAAGACTATAACTGGATACAAGGACAAGTTCAAGTAGCATTCTAACCATATTTAACCATTATGATTATCAAAGTATTGCTGACCCTCATCTTCCTGGCCGTGATGATTGGTGTCGGCGTTTATACCCGCAAACAGGCCAGCAGTGTTGACGGTTTCGTGTTGGGAGGGCGCTCTGTGGGTCCGTGGCTCACCGCCTTTGCCTTCGGAACGAGTTACTTTTCTGCCGTAGTCTTCGTGGGCTATGCAGGCCAGTTCGGATGGCGCTACGGTCTGTCCAGTACGTGGATAGGAGTGGGCAATGCCATTATCGGCTCCCTGTTGGCGTGGATTCTCCTAGGACGACGCACCAAACTGATGACACAACATATCGAGAGTCGTACGATGCCCGACTTCTTCGGCACTCGCTATGCCGACCAAGGACTGCGTGTCGTTGCCTCTATTATAGCCTTCGTGTTCCTCATCCCCTACACGGCAGGTGTCTACAAAGGCATCTCCACCCTCTTTGAGATGGGCTTCGGAATCCCCTACGAATATTGCGTTATCATCATGGCTATTCTGACGGCTGTCTACGTCATCCTGGGCGGATATAAGGCAACAGCCATGAACGACTTCATACAAGGTATCATCATGCTCTTCGGCATCGTAGCCGTCATCATCGCCGTACTTGCTGCACAAGGAGGATTGTCCGAGGCTGTCGGCAAACTTGCTGCCCTGCCTGCCGATGCATCCCCCGAAACCAATGGGGGCTTTGCTACCTGGTTCGGTCCTGATCCCTCCGGACTGCTCGGTGTTGTCATCCTGACTTCACTCGGAACGATGGGACTGCCCCAGATGGTGGGTAAGTTCTACTCTATCACCGATGAGAGTGCCATCAAGCGTGGAACAGTCATCTCTACCATTTTTGCCTTTATCGTGGCTGGAGGCTGCTATTTCCTTGGAGGTTTCGGACGACTCTACGAACCCGTAGTGGCAAACGGGAAGATAGCCTATGACTCCATTGTGCCTGCCATGCTTGTTACGTTGCCTGACGCACTCATCGCTCTTGTGGTACTACTGGTCTTATCGGCCTCGATGTCGACACTGGCGTCACTAGTGCTCACTTCGTCATCTACGATGACACTCGACCTCATCTACCGTGATAAGAAATCAGCTCCTGGCGAGGTGGAAGAAGGTACCATCGACGACATCGTTTCTGAAAAGATAGAACGCCGTAAGGTCGTCGTCATGCGTGTGCTCATTGTGTTCTTTATCGTCATCTCCCTGATGATAGCACTTAATCCTCCTACGTTCATTGCCCAACTGATGGGTATTTCGTGGGGAGCACTTGCCGGTGCCTTCCTCGCCCCCTTCATGCTTGGACTTTATTGGCGAGGTGTCACTACGACCAGTGTATGGGCTTGCTTCATCTGGGGCGTAGGCATTACTGTGGTTAACATGCTTTTGGGCAATCCCATCAATCCTATCAACTGTGGAGCCATCGCCATGATAGGCGGATTCCCTGTTGTGTGGATAGCCAGTTTGTTGACGGAAAAGATGGACAAATCCACGGTAGACCAAATCTTCCAGTGCTACGAATAAACCAAGACGGGAAAAATAGGCGGAAGGCATACAATATGGAAGAAAAAGTTGGTCATGTCGTTGGAAATGTCTAACTTTGCACGCAAAAATAAAATTGAACACATGGATTCGGAAAATGTTATCTACGATGCGCGCAAATTGGGCACACCACGTATGATGATACTTGGTGTGCAGCATCTGTTTGCAATGTTTGGCGCGACTGTGCTGGTACCACTGATTACAGGACTAGATGTTTCTGTGACGCTGCTTTTCGCTGGTATTGGAACGTTACTGTTTCACTTCATCTCGAAGTGGGAGGTACCTGCCTTCCTTGGTTCGTCATTCGCCTTCCTGGGAGGCTATGCCTCTGTCAAGGAGCTTGGAATGCAGCAAGGACTCTCAGAAACGCTTGCTTTGGACTATGCCTGTATGGGTGTCGCCTGTGCAGGTCTGATGTATTTCCTGATGGCGGGACTGATAAAATGGTTTGGAGTGCATAAGATACTACACTTCTTCCCACCTGTGGTGACAGGTCCTGTAGTGATTGCTATCGGACTGGTTCTGTCGGGATCTGCCATCAGCAACTGTCAGACTAACTGGCCCCTTGCCATTCTTGCCATTGTCACGGTGATTGTATCATCGGTGTGGGGTAAGGGTATCGTGAAGATTATTCCAATCTTGTTGGGTGTTGTCGTGTCGTATGTTGCCGCAACCTTTATGGGTGAAGTGGACTTTACAAAACTTGCTGAGGCGGCATGGATAGGATTCCCCATCTCCAAGGAACGCACTATTCTTGCAGTCTTCGAAGACCGCAATGCCACGCTGATGTTGTCGACTATTCTGGCTGTTATGCCCATCGCCTTTGCCACCATTATGGAGCACATCGGTGACATGTTTGCCATCAGTTCAACGGTAGGCAAGGACTTCCTGTCGAATCCAGGACTGCATCGTACCTTGTCAGGCGATGGACTGGCAACCGCTTTGGCATCAATGTTCGGTGCTCCTGCCAATACGACGTATGGTGAGAACACGGGTGTGTTGAACCTGACAAAAGTGTTTGACCCACTGGTCATCCGTATTGCCGCCTGGCTGGCAATCCTGTTAGCCTTCTGTCCGAAGTTCGCCTGTTTGATACAGCTGATGCCTGCTGCCACGATAGGCGGTGTAAGCCTTATACTGTATGGTATGATATCAGCTGTTGGTGTGCGTAATCTGGTTGAGGAGAATGTCGACTTGAAAAGTTCTCGAAACGTGTTCGTAGCTGCCCTTATCCTGGTGCTTGCCATCGGTGTGAAATACGGCTCGAACGACGATATCGCATTTGGTCCTATCCACTTGTCAGGTCTGGCTATCGCCTCAATAGTAGGTATCTTCCTGAACGCTGTCATGCCTGGTAAACTGGGAATGAAAGTCAAATCATTCAAAGGTAAGGAAAAATAAACACCAGAAAAGTGATGAAAAAAATTATTGTATTTTGGATAATGGCTGGTGCCTTGACCTGTGTGCATCCTGTTGTGGCACAGGAGAGGGACTCACGGCAGGATACCACCGAGATGGTCACACAAGATACCTTGACTGCTGACTCGGCAATGGCTACTATTGATGCCGACCTGTCAGGAGAGGACGCAGATGGCGCACTGGAGGGAGGTGGACTGCATAAGCAGTTGAAACGTAAATTTATCGAGGGATCAGCTAAATTCATGTCGTTGGTGGCTCTCGCACTCATACTGGGTTTGGCATTCTGCATAGAACGTATTATCTATCTGACGTTGGCAGAGGTTAAAACCAAGAAGTTGATGAAAGATATTGATGCCCGACTGGAGCAGGATGATGTGGAAGGTGCCAAGGACATTTGTCGAGCGACACGCGGTCCAGTAGCCAGCATCTGCTACCAGGGATTGCTACACATCAAGGAACCGCTGGAGCAGATTGATCGCCAGTTGACCAACTATGGCACTGTGCAGATAAATAATATGGAGAAGGGCTGTACCTGGATACGCTTGTTTATCGCCGTTGCTCCTTCGCTTGGCTTCCTCGGCACAGTTATTGGTATGGTGATGGCTTTTGACCGTATAGAGACGGCAGGTGACATCAGTCCAACCATCGTTGCCCAAGGAATGAAGGTGGCACTTATCACCACCATCTTTGGTATAGTGGTAGCCGTCATCCTCCAGTTCTTCTACAACTATATCCTCTCAAAGATAGAGCATCTCACCGCCCAAATGGAGGAGAGTGCTATCACATTCATGGATTCTGTTACTCAGTTTAAAGCGCGCAACAATGGAAGAAATGGGTAGTCTTGTCTTGGCTGAAGTGATGCTTTGGCTCATCTATATTGCTATGGGCGTCGCCCTGGTGGTAACTGTTGTATCTGCCATCCGTTCCTTCTGGCTCAACAAATGATGTAATCAGCATGATTAAGCACAGGCATAGGGCTATTCCCGAGCTGAACACCACATCAACCGCTGACATCTCGTTTATGTTGCTGGTATTCTTCCTGGTTACTTCGTCGATGACTTCCGACAAAGGACTAGGACGTAAGTTGCCACCCATAGACGAACATCAGCAAGAGCAGCGTGACGTAAACCGAAGTAATGTGTTGGAGGTGAAACTGGATGCTAACGATATCTTGTATTGTGACGGTCAGCAAGTGAACCATCAGCAGTTGCAACAGCAGGTTGAAAACTTTGTGGCATCACGACAGACCAATCGTCACATCATAGCCGTAAAGACCGACCGCCATACAACGTATAATGCCTATTTCGAAATGCAGAATGCTATCGTGGGCGCTTATCGTAACCTGCGTAATAAAATGGCTCTGAAACAGTTTGGACATCCCTTTAACCAATGCAGTCAGACTGAGCACGACGCCATCGTTACGCGCTATCCGCAACGTATCAGCGAGGGAATACCCACAGAGGAAGGAGGTGAACCATGAGCCGTTTCCAACGCCGACAACACAAGGTGCCAGGACTTAACATGGCAGCAATGCCCGACTTGATATTTACTGTCCTTTTCTTCTTTATGATTGTTACGCATATGCGTGATGTCACTCCCAAGGTACACTCAGAACTACCGCAGGGAACGGAACTGGAAAAGACCTCTAATAAGGGTGGCTTAATCTATATATTCATCGGACAACCTCTCGATGATAGGGGAAATGAGATGAAAGGAGAAACTCGTATCCAACTGAATAATCGTTTTGTGACATTGGAGACATTGGGACAAGAAATTGTCCGCGAGCGTAATGAAATGTCGGAGAGCGACCGTCAGCACATGGTGGTTTCTCTTCGTGCTGACCGCTCTACTGAGATGGGGGTTATCAACGACGTGAAGCAGACCTTGCGTCGTGTCGGTGTGTTGAATGTGAACTATTCGGCAACGAGTAGGTCTGAGGAAAACAAAAAAAGGTAGAAAATACGATTATCTTACATAGTCGACAAAAGCATAGGCGTAATCGTGACGATCGTCCTTTGGATGAAATTCCTGATATGCTATATGCCACTGGCTATAGTCGGGGAAGAAAGCATCTGCCTCAGCAGGAGTGTCATCAACCTCCGTCAGACAAAGCCTATCAGCCACCGCTATTGCCTGCTCGTAGACACGTGCTCCACCAATGATGTAGACTTGTTCATCGGCCTTGCAACTTTTTAGGGCATCATCCAGTGAAACGTATACATCGCATCCTGGCACTTCGCTTAAAGTGGTGCTCAGCACAACATTCCTTCGGTTTGGCAAGGCTCCTTTGGGTAAGCTCAGATAGGTATTGCGCCCCATAATGATGGTATGCCCCGTAGTGAGAGCCTTAAACCGTTTCAAGTCGTTCGGCAACCAGTAGATAAGTTTATTGTTCAAGCCGATGGCCCTGTTTTTGGCAACAGCTGCAATGATGTTGATGTTCATCGTTTCGTCCTTTACTATTTGATTCGCGTTGCAAAAGTACAAATATTTTTTTTTATTTCCTAAAAAAGTTGTACCTTTGCACCCGATTTTAACGATAGGGGTACTTGCAAACGTCTTTTCGAAGACAGACCCCCTTTAACAAAACAAGATTTTATGGAAAAAGAAAACAAAAGAGTCAGTGTGCTTTTTATGCTTTTTGGCACCCTGTTCTGCGTTTGCCTCATTACGGCTAACGTGTTGGAAACAAAGCAATTGTCATTTGGACCTATTAACTTGACTGCAGGTATCATCGTGTTCCCTGTAAGCTACATTATCAATGATGTGGTTTGTGAGGTGTGGGGATATCAACGTACGCGTATGCTGATTTGGATGGGATTTGCGATGAACTTCTTGTTCGTCATCTTTGGAGCCATTGCTGACTGGATTCCGGGTGCTCACTACTGGAATGGCGAAGAGGGCTTTCACCAGATCTTTGGCCTTGCCCCACGTATCGCATTAGCCTCCTTTATAGCTTTCATTATTGGTTCGTTTGCCAATGCCTATGTGATGTCACGTATGAAGCTGTCGTCGGAAGGACGCCATTTCTCTGCCCGTGCTATTCTGAGTACGATTGTGGGTGAAGGAGCAGATTCTATTATCTTCTTTCCGCTCGCCTTGGGTGGTGTCATACCCTGGGAAGAGATGCCCTCACTGATGCTTTCGCAAGTTACTTTGAAGACCGTCTATGAGATCATCGTGTTGCCTATCACCATCCGTGTTGTCGAATTTACCAAGAAACATGACCATGAAGATGTATATGACAACGATATCAACTACAACATATTTAATATTCTGAAAATATGAATAGAGAACAAGACAACTTGCAGTCGCTTGGACGCAAGACGGAATATAAGATGGACTATGCACCCGAAGTACTGGAAACCTTCGAAAATCGTCACAAGGACAATGACTACTGGGTGCAGTTCAACTGTCCTGAGTTTACGAGCCTTTGTCCTATTACCGGGCAACCGGACTTTGCTGAAATCAAGATCTTGTATATCCCGGGTGAAAGAATGGTAGAGTCAAAGAGCTTGAAACTCTACTTATTCTCTTTCCGTAACCATGGCGATTTCCATGAGGACTGCGTGAACACCATCATGAAGGATTTGGTGAAACTGATGCAACCTAAATATATAGAGGTGGTAGGACTGTTTACCCCTCGTGGAGGCATCTCCATCTATCCTTATGCCAATTATGGGCAGCCTGGAACAAAATACGCTGCCCTTGCAGAGCAGCGTATGATGAATAGGCAAATGGTGTGAGGCTTAATCGTCACCCAGAGGAATTTTATAGCCTAGGGTGAACTGCCATACCATGTGCTTGCTGCTTTCTGGGTCATCCTTCATCACCTTGGTCAGTCCGATATTATAACGGGCTTCCAAAACGAAATTGTACAACTCATAGCTGAGAGCTACGGGGATAGAGAAGTCAACCTTGTTGAACTGACGGGATAACTCGTTCTCTACGAGTACAGGGATAGGACGACCCCAGCGGTTGACGAGTATCTTACGGTCGAAGTCGGCATTGTATTCGATACCATCAACCGTTAGTTTCTTGCGAGAAGCGAACCCCACTTGAACACCAGCCTTAACAGCTAGTCCTGCATTGGGGATGGGGTAGAAGTTCAGCATGAGGGGAATCTTGGCATAGTCCATTTTGATTTTGAACAGACCATCGTCAGTCTTGGCACCTTGCTTGGCATAGTTAAAACCAAAGGATAGACTCAGCTGATCGGCTAAAGCGTACTCCAAGTCGACACCTGCGGTGAATCCGGTTAGCGGATGAAGGGTTCCGTCGAAAGTACCCTCGGCCTTGGAGGGGTCGACAAGAGTACCTGTCATGTCTGCAACGCTAACACCTAATTTGGGAGTGATGTACCAATTACCCTCTTCAATCTGGGCATTGGCATGGATTGTTGCCATTATAGCAAAAATAGCTACAAATAATTTTTTCATAGTTTTTCTGTTTTGTTAATAATGTATTATTGTTCTTTTCTATAAAAAGCTTGCTCGTGGTCTTGAAAGCGAAGAACCAAAGTGTCCTTTCGTAACATTTTGATCTCCACCGTATCAATGGTGGGCTTGTTGCCTTCCTGGGTAAATCCAGCAATGGTGTCGGCCTTCAAGATAAGGCGTCCGTTGTAAATGTACCATTCTGTATAGCGTTTGATGGGCGGAAACTCAACAGGACTCATGTCGTCAGTTGTCGTTTGGCGGTGTACACCACCCATTGCCATTGCCGTATGGTCACGTTTCAGACGGAGTGAGTATTCACGTGGCTTCAACCATTGTTCTTTCAGTGAATCGGGAATACGTTCCATCATATGGCGTTGCATGCGTTGTGTCATCTTGTCGATATTACGCAGCTTGGGGTATGCTAAATAAGCCCAAGTGTTACGTAAGGCATCGAGGTTGATAATGGTTAACACCTCTAGGGTGTCCTCAGGGTTGACAATGATTGCCAATTCGTCACCGATGTGTGGGCGCCCGAAGACACGGCGCTGTTGACGGGCAGTGATGATGTCAAAGGTATCAAGACGATCGCAGGACACAGGCATAAAAACCAAAATGGAGTCCGTACATCCGTCACAGGCCATTCCGTAGCGTGTCGAGTCACCCGGTAGGTTATAATAGGTGTTGCCGATCATGTCTTCTCCTTCATTGACATTGGGTTGTCGATTGCCACACGAATATAGCTGTGTCATTGTCAGTATGAGGAGGAAAAATGCTTTTTTCATCGTTTTTTATTGAAATTTTGTGCAAATATAAAAAATAATTATGAATTATGAATCATGATTTGTGAATTATTTTATACCTTTGCAAAAATATAAACAGTTAATAGACCTTATTATCGTAATGAAAAAGAAAATCAAGTTTAGTCTTGTCTATCGCGACATGTGGCAGTCGTCAGGTAAATTTCAGCCACGTAAAGATCAGTTGGAGCGCATTGCTCCTATCATCATTGAAATGGGTTGTTTCTCACGCGTTGAGACAAATGGAGGTGCCTTCGAACAAGTTAATTTGCTAGCAGGCGAGAACCCAAACGATGCGGTTCGTGCTTTCTGTAAGCCTTTCAATGAAGCCGGTATTCAGACGCACATGCTGGATCGTGGTTTGAATGCATTGCGTATGTATCCAGTTCCTGACGATGTTCGTCAGTTGATGTATAAGGTAAAGAAGGCGCAGGGCGTAGACATCCCCCGTATTTTCTGCGGTCTTAACGACACGCGAAATATCATCCCCTCCATCAAGTGGGCAAAGGCTGCAGGTATGATTCCGCAGGCTACGCTCTGTATCACTACGTCACCGGTACATACCGTAGAGTACTACAGCGCCATTGCCGATGAGGTGATTGCCGCCGGAGCCGAGGAAATCTGTCTGAAGGATATGGCAGGTATCGGACAGCCTGCCCTGTTGGGTGCTTTGACTAAGAGCATCAAGACGAAACATCCTGATATCATCATCCAGTATCATGGACATTCAGGACCTGGCCTTTCGATGGCTTCTATCTTGGAGGTTTGCAACAATGGTGCCGACATCATTGATACCGCTATTGAGCCTCTGAGCTGGGGTAAGGTGCATCCCGACATTATCAGCGTACAGTCAATGCTGAAGAACGAAGGCTTCGAGGTGGCAGACATCAACATGAATGCCTACATGCAGGCCCGTTCGCTGACTCAGGAGTTCATTGACGAGTGGCTGGGATACTTCATCAATCCTGCCAACAAGCACATGTCATCGCTCCTGTTGGGATGTGGACTGCCTGGTGGCATGATGGGTTCGATGATGGCTGATCTGGGTGGTATCCACAGTGCCATCAATAAGTTGCGCGTGAAGAAAGGCGAGCCTGAGCTGACCATCGACGATATGCTGGTCAACCTCTTCAACGAGGTGGAATATGTCTGGCCACGCGTGGGTTATCCCCCATTGGTAACTCCGTTCTCGCAATACACCAAGAACATTGCCCTGATGAACCTGCTGACCATTGAGCAGGGTAAGGGACGCTACGTCATGATGGACGACGCCATGTGGGGTATGATTTTGGGTAAGTCGGGTAAGATTCCCGGCGAGATAGCTCCTGAGCTGAAGGAACTGGCGCAGAAGCAGGGACGTGAATTCACCGACGTTGACCCGCACACCTTGCTGGAGGATGCACTGCCTGCCTTCCGGAAGGAGATGGACGAGAACGGATGGGACTATGGCAAGGACGACGAAGAGCTGTTCGAACTGGCTATGCACCCTGAGCAGTATCGTGTATACAAGAGTGGTATGGCTAAGAAGAATTTCCTCGCTGACCTGCAAAAACAGAAAGATGCAAAGTTGGGCACCACGCTCAATCCCGAAGAACTGGCTGCTTTCAAGCATGCCAAGGCAGATGCCCTGACAGCTCCCATCGCAGGACAAGTCTACTATGAGTTCTCTGGTGAGGGCGCATGCGAACCTTGTCTCGAACCATTTGTCGGTCAGCAATACAAGGAAGGTGACATTTTCTGCTATATTCAGGCTCCATGGGGCGAGATTGTGCCTATTCCTTCAGCCCTTGGTGGTAAACTGGTTGAGGTTGCAGCCAAACAAGGTACCAAGGTTCGTCGTGGAGACAACCTCGGATGGATAGAGCGCAACAATTAGTGCCCATGTAGTTACGGGCGGAAATCGATGCCTGTAAGGACAATTGTCTTGAACCAGTCCTTGAGATAGCCATGATACTGATTTTGTGAGTCGGCAACAAGTATGAGCAGTTGTCGTCCGTCGATCAGTCGTGGACCTGCACAGATTCCTTCGTAGTTTGCAAAACTTCGAGCGGTCAGGTTAATCTTTGTGCGGAACTCCGTGATGAGCATTTTATGCAGCATTTCATTGGGTCGCTGTAAGGTGGGGTTGACCACAAAGAGTTTGACATTTACGAAGGAACCGATTTTTTTCTTCGTGCGGTAGACTTCTCGCTCCAGGACTATGATTTGTCCGTCATCGAGTGCAGCCAGTCCGCTTACACCTAAGGTGCTGTTTCCTTCAGTGCTAGTCACGACAGATGAGTCAGTCTGATACCAATATTGTTCATGTGGCTGCAAGTCGTCTCCAAAACTTTGAAGGCGCAGTAGATTGGGTATTTTCATCGAGATGTCGGGTCTCTTTCCATCTGCCATCAATGTGTTCTCCGTTGTTGTCCAGAAACGATGGGTTACTGCGTTGTAGGTTAGGGCTTCTAATCCGCTGTTGCCGTGGACGTTGCTAAAGATGGCTGGAATAATGAGTTGACGTCCTGTTAACTGTCCGTCAAGTTTATATTCCAGAATTTGTCCATCAGCTTCTCCGCTGACGAACAAGGTCTTGGTTTGTGGCATATAACAGATGCCTTCTTCGTCGCGGTTAGGGTGATTGCTGGTTACAAATGAATCCGCACGTATCTCGCGGATAGAACCCGTGAGCGAGTCGATGGATATGGTCATTAGATGGAAGCCTGCCGTGGGAGCCTTGTCGTTGACAACAGCATAGCGCTCACCTCCCAGCCATGTGATGCCGCTATAGTTGCCTGCAGGTACGTTCTTTGGAAAATGTCGCTGCTTGTTGAGTGTGACTTGTTGAGCCATAGTCTGCATGCAGAGGAGCATCGATAGACAAGATAAAAGGTATTTCTTCATTTGCTTAGCGTTCTTTTTGGCGACAAATATACAAAATATTTGGTTTCTTCTTCTTATTCTCTCACATATTTTATAACTTTGCAAGCAAAATCAACAAAATAATGGATTATCTGTCTATCATATACAAATACTATCCTGACAACGATGAGCTACGCCAACTGCTACTAAAGCATAGTCGGCAGGTGGCTGATCGTTGTCTGCAAATTGCGGTGAAACACAAGGAACTCGCATTAGACGTACAGTTTTTGGAGGAAGCTGCTATGCTTCATGATATTGGCATTATCCGTTGTAATGCTCCTTCCATCAAGTGTTATGGCTCTGAACCATACATCCGTCATGGAGCAATAGGTGGCGAAATGCTGCGCCAGGAGGGCTATGAGCGTCATGCACGGGTATGTGAACGCCATACAGGGACAGGCCTGCCAGGTTATGAGCCGGAAACGTTGGAAGAGCAAGTCGTGTGTTATGCTGATAAATTCTATTCCAAGTCAAGTCCTGACCATGTGAGAACGATAGCAGAAACAGCACAGAGCTTGAAAAAGTTCGGAGAACCTGGTGTGTGTAAGTTCTTGGACTGGGCAGAACGATTTGAGTAGTCTATTCGTAATAATTTACGTTAAATGCATGAAAGGTCGGCATTTTTCCATATTTTATTCGTAATTTTGCAGCCGTGAAAAAAGAGACGCTTGTTTTTGTGCTGCTTTTCGTCATCCTTTTTGCGGTGGCAGAAATTCCGCGATTGCGCTTTCAGATAAAGGAGAGTGCTTCTGACTCTGTGCGTGTAGACTCTTTGCCTCTGGATTCGTTCAAGCGTAGCAAATTGTCATTAGATCCTCAAAAGCGTGACTCGATAGATAAAAACGACACAACTTTGATGGACTCGCTGCATAAGGCCATCTGGAAACATAATAAAGCCATTGACGACTCTTTGCGTGCAGACTCTATAAACCGTCAACGTAAGAATGGAATCGACGCCCCTGTACACTATACTGCAAATGACTCTATGACTTATGAAGGTGAGTCAGGTATCGCTCATCTCTATGGTAATGCCAGTGTGAAATATGAAGATATGGATTTGCAGAGTGACCAGATCTATATGTCGTTGGACTCTAGTCTCGTGCATGCTACGGGTTCACAGGATACGGCAGGTGTGAAGTTCGGAACGCCTGTTTTTAAGATGGGTAAGGATACCTATGAAACAGATACGATGGCCTTCAATTTCAAGACCAAGAAGGGACTTATCAGTAATGTTTATACCGAACAGGACGATGGTTTTATGACATCAGAACTATCCAAGCGCAATTCAGAGGGAGAGATGTTCCTCTACCACGGACGATATACCACCTGCGACGAACCACATCCTGATTTCTATTTCGCAATGTCGCGTGCTAAGGTTCGGCCAGGAAAGAACGTCGTATTCGGTCCTACCTATCTAGTGGTTGCTGATGTGCCTTTACCCTTTGCTATCCCTTACGGATTCTTTCCCTTTACGAAAAGCTATTCCTCGGGTTTTATCATGCCTACCTATGGCGACGAGACCTCGCGTGGTTTCTATTTGCGAGATGGAGGATACTATTTTGCCATTAGTGACAAGATGGACCTGAAACTGATAGGAGAAATATACACCAAAGGATCATGGGGTGTTTCGGCAGCTTCTAACTATCGAAAGCGCTACCGTCATAGCGGATCTTTTTTGTTTAGCTATCAAAACTCAGTGGAAGGTGATAAGAACATTGATGAGAAAAAAACGACCAGTTTTAAGCTGCAGTGGAGTCATCGTCAAGATGCCAAGGCAAATCCCTATCGCACATTCTCGGCAAGTGTAAACTACGCATCCACGAGTTATGAACAGAACAACTTGACATCCATGTACAACCCACAGGCTCTCACACAGTCTACCAGAACATCGTCAGTTCGCTTTGGAACGGTATTTTCTAGTATCGGTATGAATCTCGACGCCACTGTGAATGCTAACCAGAATATGCGTGACTCCGTAGTCGACTTGACATTGCCACAGCTCAATATCTCCATATCACGTTTCTACCCCTTCAAGCGAAAGGAGGCTGTTGGCAAGGAACGATGGTATGAGAAATTGTCGTTGCAGTATACGGGTAATATCCAGAACACCATTCATACAAAGGAGGACAAACTGATGAAGTCTAGTCTGACCAAAGACTGGCGTAATGGTATTGAGCATAGAATACAAGCCAATGGTAACTTTACACTGTTTGGCTATCTAAATATTAATCCATCATTTTCGCTTACCGACCGTATGTACACACAAAAGTACAAACGTTCATGGGATGTCGATAATCAGAAGGAGATCGTTGACACATTGCAAGGTTTCTATAATAACTACAACTGGAATTTTAATGTTAGTGCGTCTACAAAGCTCTATGGCTTTTTTGTGCCTAACCGCAAGTTGTTTGGTGAAAAGATACAAGCAGTACGTCACGTATTCACTCCCTCGGTTAGTTTTAGTTATGCACCAGATTTCAGTGCCTCTCGCTACGGATTCTGGGATACCTATCAAAAGACAGATGCAAAGGGTAATGTGACGATGGTGGAGTACAGCCAGTATCAAGGTACTGTTTTCGGTGGCCCAGGAAAAGGAAAGACTGGAAGCATCTCGATGGATATTTCGAACAATATCGAGATGAAAATCAAGTCGGATGACGACTCGACAGGTTTCAAGAAGATAAGTATTATTGATGAGTTGGGGGCTTCGATGTCGTATAACATGGCAGCTGAGACACGTCCCTGGAGTGACTTGTCTACACGTTTGCGCTTGAAACTTTCGAAGAGCTACACGCTAAACTTGAATGCTGTTTTTGCTACCTATGCCTACGAGGCGGACTCTGTTGGTGCCACTCCGTATATTGGCAACCGCACGGAGTATAGTTATGGACGCTTTGGACGTTTTCAGGGCATGTCACAGAATTTGTCCTACACCTTTGATAATAAAAAGGTGGCTAATTTCTTCAAATGGTTGCGTGGTGAGAAAGTGAAGAAAAACGACAAGGATGATAATAAGAAGGAGTACGATACGGGTGTAGATACCAATCTTGATAATACAATGGAGGCCGGTAAGCACGGAGCCAAAAGAGATGACGCAGGAATGGCAGAGACAGATGAGGATGGCTATATGGCATTCTCGATACCTTGGTCGCTCAGTATCGGTTATGGTATTACGATGCGAGAGAATACTAGTGGCACTTTCAATTACGACCGTATGCGTTATCCTTATAAGTTTACGCAGAATCTTAATTTCAGTGGAAATGTCCGTATAGCAGAAGGGTGGAATATCTCCTTCTCGTCAGGTTATGATTTCGAGAATCAGAAGATATCTATGACTACAGCATCACTTTCTCGTGATTTGCACTGCTTTAATATGTCATGTTCAGTGGTGTTGGCACCATACACGAGCTATAATTTCTCGTTCCGTTGTAATGCTGCTACGTTGACAGATGCCCTGAAGTACGATAAGCGAAGCTCATACTCAAATGCCGTCCAATGGTATTAGTGTTGTAGTAAAGTCTTGAGATTATCCTCTTCGCCGACAATCCAGATAATATCACCTTCCTGAAAGCGGCGCTTCGGATTGAAGGGTGACAGGTTCTCTTTTCCTTCCTCCAGTCCGACAACCATACAACTGTATGTGTCACGTATACCACTCTCCTCCAGTGTTTTTCCCACGAAGGGACTCTCATGTCCAATAATAAGTTGGCGTAATTTCATCTCGCGGTGTTCCAGATTGGGGTCTTCGCCTAGTACTTCTTCGTTGATGGCTTCGCCTAGCTTGGCCAGTTGCTCATCGCTTCCGATAACCTGTAGTTTGTCGCCTGGAAAGATGATGTAGTTGCCGTCAGGAATGTTTAGACGGTAGTTGGCACGTAGAATACTAGACACATGGACACCATATTTGCGTCCAAGGTCTAATTGACGTAGTGTATGCCCCATCCATCGTGAGTTCATAGGTACTGCGAAATCGGCTATGTGAATATCACGGTCAAGTAGGCGCCCCTCATAAAGCGGTCGTTTCTTGCCGTGTACCTGTGCCTCTATCTCACGCGATCGGAGATTCATGATGAAGAGCCTTTCCAATCGGATGCTGCGGTTCTTGATGCTGCGTGAGAAGATGATTGCAACAACAGCAACTACACCGATTGTGATGAGCAAGGCGTTGGAGAATCTCGTCAAATAATGACAAATATAGAAAATATAGGCTACTGCGACGGTGGCACGCACAAGAATGGTAAATAACAAGGGTAGGCGGTTACGGTTGCTTTCAGCCCATAATGCTCTCCACTCCTCCGACCGGTTCTTCTTCATCACCATAGCTCGCAGGAAGGGGGCTATGAGGAGGATGGTCAGCATACCTGTGATGGCATTAGCATATTTGTTCAGTTCAGAACCAGGTAGCAGGTGTCGCATGAAGGGCAGTACGAAGGTGAACATCAGTACAATCGTCGCCGACGACAGGATGGCATAAATCAAGGTGTTTACACTCATCTGCGTAAGCAACTTCTTCCATTTGTTTTCCTCATTTGAGTTTGGATGACTCATGCTTAAGTGGTTCATCATCTTGATGAGCCGACTGGGCAGTCGTTTCTCCAGATGTGTATAGGCTGGTGTTGCCAATCTAATCATATACGGTGTTAGGAATGTCGTGATGACAGATACGGCAACGACGACAGGGTAGAGGAAATCGCTGATGACACCCAGTGACAGCCCTAAGGATGCAATGATGAATGAGAACTCACCAATCTGTGCCATTGAGAATCCACATCGCATGGCTGATTTCAGAGATTCACCGCCTAGCATAAACGAAATCGAACCGAAGATGCCTTGTCCGACGAGGATGGTCAGTACCAGCGCCATAATGGGGAGTGCATACTCCATGATGATATTAGGGTCAACAAGCATACCTACCGATACGAAGAAAATGGCACCGAACAGGTTCTTCACAGGCTCCACCAGTTTCTCAATATGCTCAGCTTCTACGGTTTCTGCAAGAATGCTACCCATGATAAACGCTCCGAAGGCAGACGAAAAACCTACTTTTGTTGAGAAGACAGCCATAGCACAGCACATGCCCAAAGCCACAATGAGCATTACTTCGTCGTTAATGAGTTTGCGAACCCGCCGCAGAAACAAAGGGATGGCAAAGATGCCCACCACTAACCATAAAACGAGAAAGAAAGCTATCTTGACGAGAGAGCCCAGCATTTGCTCTCCGTCAGGGTTGCTTCCTGAAGCAATGGCACTTAGCATGACCATCATGACGATAGCAAGGATGTCTTCTAGTATCAGAACGGACATCACCAGTCCTGCAAATTGCTGTTGGCGTAGTCCGAGGTCATCAAAGGCCTTATAAATAATGGTGGTTGATGACATGGCTAACATACCACCCAAAAAGATGCAGTCCATTTTAGGCCAATCGAAGATGTGTCCTACGAGTAACCCCAACACAGACATGCAGAAAATGATGGTAATTGTCGATATGATGGGCGAAGCCCCCATCTTTAGGATTTTCTTAAACGAGAAGTCGAGCCCCAGAGAAAACAGTAAGAACATCACGCCGATGTCCGCCCATAGGTGGACGTTTTCCGTGTCGAGCACGCTTGCCGTATAGGGCATGTGTGGAGACACAAGGAAACCAGCCACGATATAGCCTAATACAAGAGGTTGTTTCAGCCGCTTGAAGATTAAGGTGACAATGCCTGCTGATACAAGAATGTAGGCTAAGTCATTGATAAGTGCCGGGACGTCTGCCATGAATGAATTACAACTCCTCGATTACAATTAATCGTTGTAGCCTGCTGTCAGTTCGCAGATTTTGACAATGACCTGCATGGCTTTTTCCATAGACTGGATACTGATAAACTCGTAGGGACCGTGGAAATTGATACCGCCAGCGAAAATGTTGGGACAGGGAAGACCTTTGAATGAGAGTTGTGCTCCGTCCGTGCCTCCTCGAATGGGCTTCACCTTAGGTGACACACCCACTTCCTGCATGGCTCGTAGTACGAGGTCTATGACATGCATTTGCGGGTCAATCTTCTCTTTCATGTTATAATATTGGTCGTTGACAACACATTCCACAGTGCCCTCACCGTATTTTTTGTTCATCTGCTCAGCGCAACGCTGTATGAAGCGTTTCCGATCCTCAAACTTGTCTCGATCATGATCGCGGATGATATAGCTCAACTTCGCCTGCTCGATGTTCGATGTGATGCCCAGCAAATGATAGAATCCCTGATACCCTTCCGTGGTTTCAGGTGTTTCATCTTCAGGGAGCATCTTTGCAAACTCGGCTGCAAGTGCGTTGGCATTTACCATCTTACCTTTGGCATATCCTGGATGTACACTGATTCCTTTGATGGAAACCTTGGCGGATGCTGCGTTGAAATTTTCAAACTCCAGTTCGCCGACATCACCGCCATCCATTGTGTAGGCCCATTCGCAACCAAATTTTTCTACATTGAAGTGGTGGGCTCCCATGCCTATCTCCTCATCGGGGTTGAAGGCAATGCGAATCTTACCGTGCTTAATCTCTTTGTGCTCCTGCAAATACACCATTGCCTGTACGATTTCTGCAATTCCTGCTTTGTCGTCAGCGCCTAACAGTGTCTTACCGTCTGTCACGATGAGGTCTTCGCCAACGTGTTGCATCAGTTCTGGAAACCGCTTAGGGCTCGACACAATACCTTCTGACAAGAGAATGTCGCTTCCGTCGTAGTGCCTTACGATTTGTGCCTTGATGTCTGCTCCCGAGCAGTCAGGACTCGTGTCGTAGTGTGAAATAAATCCAATGGTGGGCACTTGTTCCTTCGTGTTTGCCTTTAATGTAGCGTAAATGTACCCTTTGTCGTCCATTTCCACTTCGTCCAATCCTTCATGCTCCAGTTCTTTTTTTAGATACTCGGCAAAAATCAACTGTTTACTCGTGCTAGGAACAGTCTGGCTATCCTCTGCCGACTGCGTATCGAATTTCGTGTAATTAAGAAATCTCTCTGTAATATCCATGTTATTCACTTTGGTTTTCTATTTATCTTGCAAAGTTACGAATAAAAAATGAGACTGCCAAATTTTAACAATCTCATTTCCTTTTCTATCATTTCGCTTCTGTTTCCTGTGGACGTGTAAGTGTGTCTTGTCGGAGGGCTTCTACGAAATCGCTGATCTTCCGTAGTTCTCTGGGAATATGAATGTTTTGCGGACAATGAGGCTCACACTGTCCACATCCAATACAATGGTCGGCTTGCCGTAACTTAGGTACCTTCCGGTCTTGTCCGATGAGGTAGGCGCGACGCTGCTCTTGGTATTCCTTGTCACCGCGGTCATGTGGTAACAGTCCTTCATTCTTACATTTGTTATAATGGATGAAAATGGCTGGAATATCGACGCCATAAGGACAGGGCATGCAATATTTGCAGTCATTGCATGGTATGTTTTCCAAACCGACAATCCGTTCTGCCACGTCGTGTTCCAAGTATTGCTGTTCAGCCTTGGTAAGTGGTTGTAGTGGACAATAGGAGAGCAGGTTGTCTTTAAGATGCTCCATATAGGTCATTCCACTGAGTACGGTGAGTACGCCTTGTGGAGTACCTGCATAGCGGAAGGCCCATGAGGCAACACTTCGTTCCGGATTCCGTGTTTTGAGTTCAGTAGCCAAATACTGAGGTAAGTTGGCAAGCCTTCCCCCCAACAATGGTTCCATGATGACTGCTGGGATATGGTATTTTTGTAACTCGTTATAGAGGTAGCTTGCATCAACGTTGCGGCTGTTTATCTCATTGGCAAAGTCCCAATCGAGGTAGTTCAGCTCTATCTGCACGAAATCCCAGTGGTATTTGTCGTTCATAGCGAGGATCTCATCGAATACGGTTTTGTATCCATGGAAGGAGAAACCGAGGTTGCGGATACGCCCAGCTTCTCGCTCTTTCATCAGGAAATCGAGTATACCGTTGTCTATGTAGCGTCGATTGAATTCTTCAGTACCGCCTCCGACAGAATGCAGCAAATAATAGTCGATGTAGTCTACTTGTAACTCCTTCATCGAGTTCTTGTACATTTGGATGCTGGCTTCGCGACTCTGGGTAGAAGGGTGGAAGTTGGATAGCTTGGTAGCCACGAAATATTCCGAGCGCTTATGACGACTGAGGGCAATGCCAGTACACCCCTCCGACTTACCTTGGCAGTAGACGGGTGATGTGTCAAAGTAATTGACGCCATGCTCGATAGCGTAGTCTACTTGACGGTTAATCATGTCCTGATCGAAGTCGTCTTTATTTTCCGTCTTCGATGGCAGTCGCATCATGCCATAGCCCAGGAGAGAGACCTTGTCGCCTGAGATTGGGTTCGTTCGGTAGGTCATCTTGCCCACAGGAGGCTCCACCTGTTGCTTGTACTCTTCAACAGCACTGTTTTCTGTCTTCGACTTGCATCCCGTTAATACGGAAGCAGTGGCTACAGTACCACAACCAAATATCTTTAAGAATTTTCGTCTATCCATAATCTTATACTTCTTTATGTACTTCATGTCCCTCAACATAGATAGCTGAGAAAGGACGGGCAGGGCATAGGTTCTCACAGGCGCCACAACCGATGCAGCGAGTTTCGTTGACAGCAGGTACAGAGGGTGACTCCTCGTCGTCGGGATCGCTCGGTACCATCTCGATAGCTCCTACAGGACAGTGGCGTGCACAGTTGCCACACTCTACTCCGTCGGTCAGTGGAACACAATTTTTTTTAATCCATACAGCATGCCCGATTTGTGTTGAAGACTTGTCCTCTCGTTTGATAGGGAGAATGGCACCGGTAGGACATACCTCAGAGCATCGCGTACACTCGGGACGGCAATAGCCACGTTCATACGACATGGTGGGCATCATGAGATGCATCAGGTCGCTGCTAGGTCTGAGAACCTCGTTAGGACATTCTGAAATACATAGCTGACACCCCGTACAACGTTGCTCGAAATTCTGTTGAGAGTGTGAGCCAGGAGGTGTCAGAGGCGTTTGTCTGTCGGGGGCCACTTTGTCTTTGATATCTGCCAATCCACCATCCATAATCTTGTCTTTTTGCTGAGCCATTGTGGCAGTAGCCAGGAGGGCTGATGATAGTAAGAACGAACGACGGGAGTTGTCCGGATTGTTCTGCATGTTCTGGTGATGACGGACCGGCGAATATTTTAGGGCTCCGAACTTGCAACTCTCGATGCAGTCACCACAAGTTACGCAACGGGTGTAGTCCACATGGTGTGTCTTGAAATCGATACACGAAGCTTTGCAGTTCTTGGTGCATAGTGAGCAATTCTTACACTTCTCCACGTCGAAGTGTACTTTCATCCAAGAGAACTTCGCGAAGAAGGACAGGAAGGTGCCTACTGGACAGATGGTGTTGCAAAAAGTGCGTCCGTTGCGCCAAGCTAAGACGGCAAGCGCCACGATTGCCACGAAACTGATGATGAGTGATGGCAAGCTTCGCATCCATATGTCGGAATGATAGAAGGCGTAGCTGTCGTAGTGTTCGGCAATAGCCGCTAGCACATTGTTGCCAGCCTGCCAGATGGGTTGCAGCAGGTTGGTGGCTATGATCCCAAAGGTCGAGTAGGGGGCTAGGAGCTGGAAAAGCGTACCCACTCCCAGCAGACCGGAAACCACCAGTAGGAGCAGACATACTATACGCAATCCCCGCTTTGCTACCGAATAGGTGTATCGGTTCTTCTTGGCGCGTTTTCCAAACCATCCGAAGATGTCCTGCAGAATGCCTAACGGACAAATGACGGAACAATAGATACGTCCGAAGATGAGTGTGATGACCAAGAGGATCAACACGACCGTTACATTAAGTGCAATGACGGCCTCCAGCAGTTGTATCTTTGGTAACCATGTGATGGGTGCTATTCCGTGGGCTGTACCCGTGAAATCAACAAACAGCCATGTGATACAGATGATCATTAAAGCTGCCAGTGAAATCCTGATTTTTCTAAGCATATGATATTTGTTTAGTTCTTTTTTGTGATTCTTACGATTTGTATGCTGAGCTCATAGAGCAAATAGATAGGCAATGACACGACCATCAGGGTGAAGATGTCTGTGGTGGGAGTGATGATGGCGGCAACGACGAGGATGGCTACGATGGCGTGTCTTCTGTATGCTGTCATCATCCGATTGGTAATCAGCCCCATGCGCCCCATTACGGCACAGACTACGGGTAACTCGAAGACGACACCCATGATGAGGCTCATTCCCAGCAAAGTATCGATATACGATTGTAGTGTCAGCATGTTAGCTACGTCGGGTGACACCTGATAGGTTCCCAGAAAGTGAACCGTCATAGGGAATACAACGAAGTAGTTGACGAATGTTCCGATGATGAACATCAGATAGGCTGCTCCGACAATCCACACGGTATATCGCCGCTCGTTGGCATAGAGTCCTGGTGAGACGAATCTGAACAATTCATAAAGGATATAGGGTGATGCCAGAAGTACGCCGGCATAGAGTGCTGTACGCACATGTATCATAAACTGTTCCGTCAGTCCAGTGTTCATTAAGTGTAGGGTAAAGACTTCTGCGCCCAGAAGCTGATAAGTGACGAAATGACTGGATCGGGGAGCCAACACGATGCTAAACAGGGTGTCTTTCATCAGGAAAGCAACAACCGTAAAGCCAATCACCACAATAGCCATACGAATCAGTGACGCACGTAGCACGTCCAAATGATCCCAGAAAGTCTGTGGCTCAGTCATTCTTTTTCTCGTCGTCGGGGGTGATGTCCTTCATCCCGTCCTTGAAACTCTTGACACCTTTGCCCAGTCCATTCATCAGTTCGGGAATTTTCTTTCCACCGAACAGCAACAACACAATCAGTGCGATGATGATGATTTCATTTAATCCTAGTCCAAACATCTTTTTTCCGTATTTATAGTAATAATCTTTGCAAAGATACAAAAAAAACATTATCTTTGCATGCAATAAACATCATTTAACTATGGAATACGAATTTATCCTGCGAATATTTTGTGCAGCATTGTTGGGAGGACTGATAGGACTGGAGCGTGAGTATCGTGCCAAAGAGGCAGGTTTCCGCACCCATTTTCTGGTGGCTTTGGGCTCTGCTTTGTTTATGATTGTGTCAGCCTACGGCTTTGAGGGAGCTATGAACAATGAATTGCAACGGTGGGACGTTTCGCGCGTAGCGGCTCAGGTGGTTAGCGGCATCGGTTTCATAGGTGCAGGTACCATTATCTTCCATAAGAGTGAGAATGCCGTCCGTGGACTGACAACAGCTGCAGGCGTGTGGGTGACGGCTGCTATCGGTCTGGCTTGCGGAGGTGGCCTGTATGTGCTCTCCATTGCCAGCACATTGATGGTCTTAGCAGGTTTGGAAGCCTTCAATTACTTCCTGCACAAAATGGATCGTTTCCGCGATAACAACAACGAACAGTAATTATTTGTTTTTGGACTGTACGTAATAGAGAGCGGCACCAATGGCGGTGCAGAACTCGGAATACTTGGGGATGTGGAAACGGACGTTATAGAAATTTTCCAACATCGGGTAAATCTCCTTACATTGGGGTAGCAAAGTTAGGTTGCCGATGAGCACGAAGTCCTTGATACCTGTATTAAGTGCCGATAGGATGGCAGCAGAACCAATAGTCTGTAATACCATCACGATGATGCCTAATGCAATGTCTTCCTTGGGTGCGTCATATTGGGCTTTCGAGAAAAGGGAAGCCGTAGCATCCATGGGCAGTCCGGGGAGTGGATGGGTGGAGATGTCGCCTATCAGCAAGTTGATGTTGTGGATATTGCCTTGTGTCGCCAGGCTTTGTATCTGATTCCAGTCACGTGTGTTCAGCATGACGCGGCTCAGTCCTTGTAGCGTTCCTCCGCCAATACCAATACCTCCGATATGGCGAATGTCTTCACCGTCACATTGTACAAAACTGGTTCCAGTACCCATCGAGACGACGATGGCTTTTGAAAGTCCGCTCTCAAAGCGGGCACCAAGTCCGTCAGCGATAAACTCGTCCGTCTTGGCGGTAGGTAGTCCGTAGACTGGCTCGTCAATATAGGCGGAACCAACCCCTGTGACCATCACCTGCTCGACATCGTTAAGTTTGATGTTGTTGTCGTGAAGATATTTCCCGAAAGCTCCATACAGGGAGGTGACGGGGTCTGCAGCTGTAATGCGAATGGGGGAAACAACATGTCCCCCCCTTAATCCGACTATCTTTGTCGTAGAAATGCCTACGTCGATACCTATGATGATTCCCATGACTTAGAACTTAGCCATCTTGATGGCTACCACTGCACATTCGTCGCCTTTGTTGCCCAGTCGGCCTCCTGCGCGATCCAGTGCTTGTTGCATGTTCTCCGTTGTCAGCAATCCGTAGACGACGGGAATGTTGTTGGTTGCGTTCAGTCTGGCGATGCCAGCCGTTACACCTTGACAGATGTAGTCGAAATGAGGCGTCTCACCCCGGATGACACAGCCGAGAATGATAACGGCGTCGTAGCCGTCGTTGAGTGTCATCTGACGGGCACCGTAAATCAGTTCAAAGGAACCTGGTACCGTCTTGACATGTATATTCTCAGGGAGTGCTCCATGCTTTTCCAGCGTGTTGACGCATCCCTCCAGCATAGCTCCTGTAATCTCAGGATTCCACTCTGATACCACGATGCCGAATATCATATTCGATGCATCGGGTACTTTCTCGGTGTTGTATTCTGAAAGATTTTTGGTGGCCATTGCTTATTTCGCTGAAGCACGCTCAATGTACTTGTCGATGGTCTGATACTGCATAGACTGGAAGTACTTGTCCTTCACCTCCTGATACAGTTTCAGGGCCTCGTCCTTCTTACCTTGGCTCTCCAGAATCTCACCGGCTTGGATGAGGAATGTGGGAGACAACGAGTTGTTGTCAGCCATCTTGGCAGCCTTCTTTAAGTGCTCAACGGCCTTGTCGAGTTGTTTCAGGTTGGCATATGCATTGCCCAGGGCGCCCTCAGCGGCAGGACTAATCATCTGGTCGTCCTGTCCGTCGAAACTCTCTAAGGCGTTGACAGCCTCCTGCCACTTGCCCAGGTTAGCCTGACAGAGGCCGATATAAAGCTGAGCCAGGTTGCCTGCGTCGGTAGAGCCATATTCGTTGGCTACCTTCTGGAAACCGGCGAGTGCCTTGTCATACTGTTGTGCGTCGAACAGCTCCTGGCTCTTGGCGAGTTCGGTGCTGGCCTCATTGGCACGAGGCTCCAGATAATAGTTGTTTACGAGGATAGCGCATACGACGATGGCTACGATGGCTATTACGCCACCAATGATGGCCTTCTTGTATTTCTCGAAGAAAGCCTCGGTCTTGTTGACCTGCTGCTCCTCAACAGAAGCTGCGTTAGGATTGTTGTTTGCCATTATTTTTATTGTTTTTTATTGTTTCATACACAAATCGGCTGCAAAGTTACGAAATAAGTGAGAGAAAAAAAAAGAAAAATGTGATTTTCTTGATTTTTCCGAGTGAAAAGTAACTTCGGTGAGCCAAAGTTACGAAATAAGTGAGAGAAAAAAAAGGAAAAATGGATTTTTTTCGTACCTTTGCACTCAAATGATATTAAGAAAGCTCTCTATACTCAACTACAAGAACATTGGCGAGGCCATGTTGGAGTTCTCTCCGAAGGTGAATTGTCTTATCGGGCGCAACGGAATGGGAAAGACCAACGTGTTGGATGCTGTTTACTACTTGTCGTTTTGCCGTTCTGCCAGCAATCCTGTAGATTCACAGGTTATTCGCCATGATGAACAATTCTTTATGTTGGAAGGGGAATATGAGAGGAATGAAAGGAGTGCAGGAAATGAGGATACCCTGCTTGTTTCCGTAGGCATGAAACGGGGCACGAAGAAGCATTTCAAGCGTAACAAGAAGGAGTATAAGCGACTCTCGGAACATATCGGACTGATTCCACTCGTTGTCGTCTCGCCCTCAGATACCCTGCTTATAGAAGGAGGTAGCGAGGAGCGCCGTCGACTGATGGATGTGGTTATCTCACAATATGACCGATCTTATATTGATTCTCTTTCGCGCTATAATAATGCCCATCAGCAACGCAACACGTTGTTGAAGATGGAAGATCAGGAACCCGATCCGTTGCTGATGCAGCTATGGGAAGAGCAGATGGCTGAGGCCGGTGAGGAATTGTTCCGCAAGCGTACAGCTTTCGTTGATGAACTGATTCCGATGTTTCAGTCGTATTACGAGAAGATATCGGGAGGACAGGAACAGGTGGGCATGCACTATGTGTCACACTGTCAGCGCGGTCCTTTGCTCGACGTCATCCAGCGTGACCGTATGAAAGACCGAGCCGTGGGCTATTCCCTTCATGGTGTGCATCGCGACGACTTGGAATTTACCTTGTCGGGCCATCCCATGCGCCGTGAGGGTTCTCAAGGACAGAACAAGACCTATGTCATTGCGTTGAAGCTCGCCCAGTTCGAGTTCTTGAAACGTACCTCCTCCCAGACAACCCCCTTGTTGCTACTCGACGACATCTTCGACAAGTTGGATGCCGACCGTGTCGAGCAGATTGTGCACTTGGTATCAAGCGACAACTTCGGACAGATATTCATCACCGACACCAACCGTGACCATCTTGACCAAATACTCAGCAACAGTCATCTTGACTATAAGATATTCCACGTAGAAAACGGAGAGATAGATGTTTAGACGAGACGTAAAATCGGTGAAGGAGCTCATCATGCGGACGTTGCGTGAACAGGGACTAGAAACGCCGCTTCAGCAGAAGCGGTTGGTTGAGGCATGGCCTGAGGTGGCTGGTGAGGCGATAGCTCGCTATACGCTGAATACGTATATCTATAACCAGACGCTTTATGTCCGCCTGTCCAACCCCTCTTTGCGTGCCGACTTGTCCATGCGTCGTCAGGAGTTCACGCAGAAGTTGAACGATGTGGTAGGCGAACAGGTGATTACCGATGTCAGATTCGGATGATGCGGTCCATGCGGATGTCATGTTCATCGTAAGGGATATGCGCTACTAATTGCCACGAGAAACACAACCCTATCTTATATAAATTAGGTACGCGAGCGAGGAACCTGTCGTAGTATCCTTTCCCGCGTCCCAGTCGGTGACCGGCTTCGTCGAAAGCCATACCCGGTATGATGGCTACGTCAATGGCGTCATAGTCAGTGAACACCTCACCTGTCGGCTCCATGATGCCATAAGCTCCTTGTCGCAAATCCTTGTCGCCAGCATATCGGCACAGTTCCATCTCCGTGTCGTTGATGACGCGAGGCAACAGCACCGTCTTGCCTTGAGCCACCAGTTCGTCCATGACTCCCTGTGTGGGAACTTCGTCGGGCAGTGCGCAATACAACATGACGACCTTGCATGCTGGCAGGTATTCCGTCAGGCGTACCTCACACGGCGTTGGTTCCCCGGTGAGATACTTGTTTTTCAGCGTTCTGATGTGTTTGCGCAGTTCCTGCTTGGTCATGCAGTCTTCTTTTGCTCGGAGGTTATCTTTTCCGGGGCTTGGGGGAATGCTCTTCCCTCCCGGAACACTTTCAGGGTTTCCATGATGGCGGGGTCGTCGCTGTTAAGGTATTCCATCCACGACTGTTCATTCTGCATGTTGTAGATGATGCGGCTATAGATGAATCGTTCCAACAGCTTGTGCGAACGCTGAATCATCAGATTGCGGCGTTTCAGTCCTTTATTCTCAGCATAGCTGGCGAATTTGTCCACCAAGTTCTGTTTCTTCAAATGCTCAGCCAGTTCCTGCATACCCTTATACTCCTTCAGCCTGCCACGGTTCTCGTCCGTATATTCAAAGGCATACTGAATAATCAGTCCGCTCATGGATGCCTGTTTGTAGTAGGAGGTGACATCGGTGGTGTCCTCGGCGACGAAGATGTCTGGTGTGATACCTCCTCCGCCATATACCGAGCGTCCGATAGCCGTATGGTAGGCCGGTCCCTTGTGCTTGATGCTGTCTTGCGAGAAGAACTCGCCGTGTTGGTATCTGGCGAGCAGGTCTTCCTCGTAATCCTTGTTGTCGCCGGCAGTATATGGCTTCTGGATGCAACGTCCCGAAGGCGAATAGTAGCGGGCTATCGTCAGACGAATCATCGACTGGTCGTTGAAGGCGATGGGTTGCTGGACGAGTCCCTTGCCGAAGGAACGGCGTCCGATGATGGTTCCTCTGTCGTTGTCTTGAATGGCGCCTGCCAGAATCTCAGAAGCTGAAGCAGAGCCCTCGTCAATCAGTACCACCAGAGGGATGTGCTGGTACGAGCCGCGTCCGTCACTCCGGTAGTCCTGTCTTGCCGACTTGCGTCCCTGGGTGTAAACAATCAGTTTGTTCTTAGGCAGGAACTCGTTGGCTATCTGGACAGCCGACTGGAGATACCCTCCCGTATTGCCACGCAAGTCGATGGTCAGGTTCTGGAAGTTCTGTTGTGACAACTTAGCCAGTGCGATGAGCAGTTCCGGATAAGTGTTCTCACCGAAGTTCTTGATGCGTATATATCCTGTCTTGTCGTCCAGCATATAGGTTGCGGTGACGCTCTTCGTGGGAATCTCGCCACGTGTCACGACGATGTTGCGTATCTTTTTCTCACCATATCGCAGGATGCCCAGTTTGACCTTTGTGTCCTTGGGACCTTTCAACGTGTGCATGGCCACCTCGTTAGTCAGTGTCTTACCCGTGAATGGCTTGTCGTCCACCATGACGATTTTGTCGCCGGCTATCACTCCTGCGCGTTCTGCAGGTCCGTTGCCGATAACCTGTTGCACGTGCAGGGTATCCTGTCGGATGGTAAACTCGATGCCTACGCCCGAGAACGATCCGCGCAGGTCGTCGTTGGCTATCTGTACGTCTTTGGCGGCAATATAGACAGAGTGGGGGTCCAGCTCAGCCAGGATTTGCGGCATGGCTTTCTCCACGAGGTCGTTCACGTTGACCGTGTCCACATATTGATCGTCAATGATGTGCAGCAGGTTGTTCAGCTTGTTGCTTCCTGAGTTGATGATGCTCAGGCGGTTGCCTGAGAAGTGGTTGGCATAGAATGTGCCGATGAAGACGCCCAACACCACGCAGAGTGCCATGATGAGCGGCATGTAACGACTATTTTTTCTTGCGTTCATGATTCTTTTTATGACGTTAATACGTTATGCGTTCATTCTCCGAGATATACAACCTCGATACCGGCGCGCTCCAAGAGCTCTATGCCATCCGTCAGACGGTATTTCTCACCATAGACGACTCTTTTGAACCCAGCCTGTATGATGAGTTTGGCACACTCGATGCAGGGCGAAGCCGTGATGTAGATGGTGGCACCGTCCGAGTTGTTCGAACTGCGTGCCAGTTTGGTGATGGCATTGGCTTCAGCGTGTAGCACGTAGGGCTTCGTCACGTTGTTCTCGTCCTCGCAGATGTTCTCGAAGCCACTGGGAGTCCCGTTGTAGCCATCGCTGATAATCATGCCGTCCTTCACCACCAGTGCACCTACTTTCCGACGCTCGCAGTATGAGTTCTGAGCCCAGATGCGAGCCATTTCCAAATATCTCTGGTCAAATCTCTTTTGCTTATCCATATTCATAATTCTCACCTCTCACCTCTTATCTCTCTTAATCCCATTTCTCTTCAGCAAAGCGTCTATGGTAGGTTCTCCACCACGGAAACGTTTGTAGAGCACCATCGGATGCTCCGTGCCTCCTTTGGAGAGGATGTTGTCTCTGAAACTTTGTGCCGTCTTTTGGTCGAAGATGCCGTGTCGCTTAAACACACTGAAAGCGTCGGCATCAAGCACCTCTGCCCATTTGTAACTGTAGTAGCCGGCAGCGTAGCCTCCCGCCATGATGTGAGAGAACTGCACCGTCATGCAGGTGTCCTTCATCTGTTCGCCGATGATGGCTTTCTTCCAGGCGTTTTTCTCGAACGTCTTGATATCGTCCGTAAAGGCGTCCTTCTTCGTGTAGTAGGCCATGTCGAGCAGTCCGAACGATACCTGTCTCAGACAGGCCGTTGCTGCCATGAAGTTACGGCTTTTGACGATGCGTGCTATCAGTTCGTCGGGGAGTGGTTCTCCCGTCTGGTAGTGGAAGGCGAAGGTACGCAGGAACTCCTTTTCTACAGCGAAGTTCTCCATGAACTGCGAGGGCAGTTCCACGAAGTCCCACCACACGTTGGTGCCGCTGAGACTTTCGAAGCGTGTGTTGGCGAACATGCCGTGCAGGGAGTGTCCGAACTCATGGAGGAACGTCTCCACCTCGCCCAGCGTCAACAGGGCGGGCTTCTCGTCCGTCGGCTTCGTCAGGTTCATCACTACCGATACGTGCGGACGTATATTTTCCTTCTCAGCGGTAGCGAATTTTTCACTTTTCACTTTACCCTTTACCCTTATCGACTGTCCCTGGAATTCCGTCATCCAGGCACCACCCTGTTTACCCTTTCGGGGGTGGAAGTCAGCATAGAACACAGCCAGGAACGAGCCGTCCTTGTCGAACACCTCGTAAGCCTTTACGTCAGGATGATATACGGGAATGTCCTTGTTCTCCTTGAAGGTGATGCCATACAGGCGGTTGGCCAGTCCGAACACGCCGCTGATGACTTTCGACAACTCGAAGTAAGGACGTAGCATCTCCTGATCCAGGTTGTATTTCTTCATCTGCAGCTTGTGTGTATAGAATGCAGAGTCCCAAGGTTTCATCTTCAGGTCGGGAGTCTGCGAACGGAGACTGGCCGTTTCCTTCTCAAACATTTTCTTCAGTTCCTCGCGCTCCTTCAGTGCCGTCGGTTTATAGGCATCCACGAGGTCGTCCAGCAATCGGTACACATTGCGTGCATTGCTGGCCATGCGGCGTTTCAGCACATAGTCGGCATACGTCTTGTATCCCAGCAGTTGGGCTATCTCCCTGCGCAGGTTGACCAGTCGCTTGCAGATGTCGAGGTTGTTTTCTGCATTATCGTGGGTGCATACCGTGTTACGCGCCATATACATCTGCTGGCGCAGGTCACGTTGCGTTGAGTAGGTCATGAATGGCGAGTATGAAGGCATATCGAGTGTGAACACCCATCCCTGCTGGTTCATCTCCTTGGCAGTCTGTGCGGCTGCTTCCCTTGCGGAGTCGGGTAGTCCGTCCAGTTGTGCCTCGTCGGTGATGTGCAGGGTGAAAGCCTTGTTCTCCTTCAGCAGGTTCTGCGAGAACTGCAGCGACAGCATGGAAGCCTCTTCCGTCAACTGGCGCAGACGTTCCTTGCCCGCCTCGTCCAGGAGCGCTCCCGAACGTACGAATCCCTCGTAGCAGTTGTCCAGCAGCATTTTCTCCTCGGGTGTCAGCTTGCGGTGATGCAGGTGTACCTGTCTGATGCGCTCAAAGAGTCTGGGGTTCAGTCTCACGTCGTTGGCATGCTGTGTCAGCAAGGGTTGCATCTTTTGTGCCAGGGCGTCCATTTCGTCGTTGGTCTCGGCACTCAGCAAGTTGAAGAACACGGTACTTACCCGCGACAGCAGGTCGTAGTAGCCCTCGTCCTCCTCCGTATTGATGATGGTATTGTCGAAGGTCGGCTTCTCAGGGTTGTTGATGGTCTTCTCTATCTGCTCGTTGTCACGACGAATACCCTCCAGGAATGCCTCCTCGTAGTCCTCCAGTCTGATGCGGTCGAACGGTACGGTGTCGTGAGGTGTGCCATACGGTTCGAAAAACGGGTTCTTATGCTCATTCATACTAACGTATTCCTTATTTTAAGGCGCAAAGATACAATTTTTAGGTCGTAATGATACCATAAAAAGTACAAAACTCCGTCAATCTTAAAAAGAATTAACGTTAGGAAGGCTCCGCAATCCATATTTTTACATTACCTTTGCATTCGGATATGCAGAAGCTAGTAGAATTATATCAACAATGGAGTGGGGCAGAGCCCCAGCATATAGAGCGTCTGCCAGGTGCTGGCAGTAACCGAGTATACTACCGTCTGACCAATGGTCAGGGAGAGAGCGTGGTGGGCTGCGTGGGAACCAGTCGCGATGAGAATCATGCTTTTGTCTATCTTGGACGTCATTTTGCCAGTCGTCACCTTCCTGTTCCTGAGATATTGGCAGTGAGCGACGATGAGTTGCGTTATATCCAGAGCGACCTGGGCAGCATTTCGCTGTTCGATGCCATCAGTGGCGGTCGTGAGGCAGGAGGCCGTTATACCCTCAAAGAGCAAGAACTGCTCAAGCGCACCATCCGTGAGTTGCCAAACATCCAGTTGAACGGTGCCGAGGGACTCGATTTCTCCAACTGCTATCCTCAGCCTGCCTTTGATACCAATTCGGTGCTCTTCGACCTCAACTACTTCAAATATTGTTTCCTCAAGGCTACCGAACTCGATTTCCATGAACTGAAACTGGAAGCCGACTTCCGTTTATTAGCCAACGACCTGACGGAGGCTGACGACCAGCAAGGCTTCCTCTACCGTGACTTCCAGGCGCGCAACGTGATGCTCGACAGTCAAGGAAAGCCGTTCTTTATCGACTTCCAGGGAGGTCGTCGCGGACCGTATTACTACGATGTGGCGTCGTTCCTCTGGCAGGCTTCTGCCAAGTATCCCCATAAGTTGCGTCGCGAACTGGTGTATGAATACTACCACGCTCTGAAGCAGTATACTGAGGTGCCCATGCCTCACCGTTTCGTCGAGCGTCTGTCGCTCTTCGTCCTGTTCCGTCAGTTGCAGGTGTTGGGAGCTTATGGCTTCCGAGGCTATTTCGAGCGTAAGCCGCATTTCATCGCCTCCATTCCGCCTGCTATCCAGAATTTGCGTGAATTGCTTGACGAGCGTAACTTCCCCTATCCTTATCTGACCGACGTGTTGGACCGACTTACCCGTCTTCCGCAATTCCAGATGATAGAGACTGCTGCTGTGCGTGCCGACGGACTGAAAATAACTGATCTCAACCCCTACAAGCCCCATCCGCAGGACGGACCAGCCACCTTCTCGAAGTATGATGCACAGGGTCCGCTGGTAGTGCGCGTCTTCAGCTTCTCCTTTGCCAAGGGCATCCCTGAGGACGAGTCGGGCAATGGTGGTGGCTACGTCTTCGACTGTCGTTCCACCCATAACCCTGGGCGCTACGAACCCTATAAGAAACTGACCGGACTCGACGAGCCCGTCATCCGCTTCCTTGAGGACGACGGTGAGATACTTACCTTCCTCGACTCCGTCTATAAACTGGCTGATGCCCATGTGCGCCGTTACATCCAGCGAGGGTTCACCAGCCTCATGTTCTGCTTCGGTTGTACGGGAGGTCAGCACCGCTCCGTCTATTCCGCTCAGCATCTGGCGGAGCATATCCACGAGAAATTTGGCATCGAGGTGCGCATCTGCCACCGCGAACAGCATATCACCCAAACACTGAAGGCGCAATGAGACAAGCTATGATATTAGCCGCCGGACTCGGAACCCGGCTCAAACCGCTTACCGACACGATGCCCAAGGCACTGGTGCCCGTGGGTGGCAAGCCCCTGTTGGAGTGGAACATCCGTAAGTTGCAGGCTCAGGGCTACGATCGCTTTGTCGTCAACATCCACCATTTCGCCCAGCAGATTGTCGACTATGTCGCCCAGCAGGACTATGCACCCCTCGTGCAGTTCAGCGACGAGACGGAGGCACTGCTTGAGACCGGTGGTGGACTGAAGAAGGCGCAATACCTGTTCCGTGATGACGAACCCATCCTGTTGCACAATGTCGATATCCTCGATAATGTCAATTACGACTGGTTCCGCCGTCAGCATCAGCCCGACGAGGATGCCGTGCTGCTGGTGAGCCGTCGTCAGACCAAGCGCTACCTGCTGTTTGACAGTGCCATGCGACTCATGGGATGGATCAACCGTGAGACGGGTGAGGTGAAGTCGCCATTCCCGTGGCTCCGTGAGCCAGAACTTACAATTGATGACAACCTGAATGTCACCTCTCACCCTTCTGCTCTTACCTCTCACCTCTTACCTCTTACCTCTAAGCTGTACGCTTTCGCCTTCTCCGGCATCCACAGCTTCTCGCCCCGCCTCTTTCCGCTGATGGACCACTTCCCCGACCGCTTCGGCATCATCGACTTCTACCTCTCCGTGTGTCACCGTTCCCACATCGTCGGACTGGTCAAGCCCGACCTCGACGTCCTTGATGTCGGCAAGCTCGATAGTTTGGAAAAAGCGGAGAAATTTTTGCAAGAACGAACCCCCTAAGTTAGGGGGCAGGGGGTCTGAACAGGCGCAGAATCCTCTGTAATAATATATGGTATAACTAATTTATCGTGTCTGGAAACGCTTGTTCAGACCCCCATCCCCCTAACTTAGGGGACAGAGCTTATGCAAAAGATCATCATTCTTGATTTCGGTTCGCAGACCACGCAGCTTATCGGCCGTCGTGTGCGCGAACTTGACACCTTTTGCGAGATCATGCCCTACAACAAGTTCCCCAAGGACGATCCCGACGTCATCGGCGTCATCCTCAGCGGCTCACCCTACTCGGTGCACGACCCTGAGGCCTTCAAGGTCGACCTGAGCCAGTTCGTAGGCCGTCTTCCCGTACTGGGCATCTGCTATGGCGCCCAGTTCCTCTCCCACACCCTCGGAGGTAAGGTGGAGAAGACAGACTCTCGCGAGTACGGACGTGCCAATCTGCAGACGGTAGACGTCGCCAATCCCCTCTTCAAGGGCTTCGAGGCTAACTCACAGGTGTGGATGTCACATGGCGACACCATCACCGCCATTCCCGAAGGCTTCCAGGTCATTGGCTCTACCAAGGACGTTAAGAACGCCGCCTTCTGGTGCCCTGCAGAGAAATTGCCAAATTGTAAATCGTCAAATTGTAAATCAGTCTGGGCTGTCCAGTTCCATCCTGAGGTCTATCACACCACTCAGGGCAAGCAGTTGCTCAAGAACTTTGTGGTAGACATCTGCGGAAGCAAGCAGGAGTGGAGTGCCGCATCCTTCGTCGACAGCACCGTAGCCGAACTGAAGGCTCAGCTGGGACAGGACCGTGTCATCCTCGGCCTCTCGGGAGGTGTCGACAGCTCTGTTGCTGCCGTCCTGTTGAACCGAGCCATTGGCAGCAATCTCACCTGTATCTTCGTCGATCACGGCATGCTGCGTAAGAACGAGTTCAAACAGGTGATGGACGACTACCGTTGCCTGGGACTTAACGTCATCGGTGTCGATGCCTCTGAGAAGTTCTTCTCCGACCTGGCTGGCGTCACCGACCCGGAACAGAAACGTAAGATTATCGGACGCGACTTCGTCGAGGTGTTCAATGCCGAGGCAAAGAAGATTACCGATGCCCGTTGGCTCGCCCAGGGCACCATCTACCCCGACCGCATCGAGTCACTCAACATCACCGGAAAGGTCATCAAGAGCCACCACAACGTGGGTGGACTGCCTAAGGAGATGCACCTCCAGCTCTGCGAGCCGCTGAAGTGGCTCTTCAAAGACGAGGTGCGCCGTGTGGGTCGCCAGCTGGGCATGCCCGAGCACCTCATCACGCGCCATCCCTTCCCCGGTCCCGGCCTCGCCGTCCGCATCCTGGGCGACATCACCCCCGAGAAGGTGCGCATCCTGCAAGATGCCGACGATATCTACATCCGCGGACTCCGTGAGTATGTCGACACCGATGGCGAAACCCTGTATAATAAGGTCTGGCAGGCAGGCGCCATCCTCCTCAGCACCGTCCGCTCTGTTGGCGTGATGGGCGATGAGCGCACCTACGAACACCCCGTAGCCCTGCGCGCCGTCACCTCCACCGACGCGATGACTGCCGACTGGGCCCACCTGCCCTACGACTTCATGGCGCGCGTCTCCAACGAGATTATCAACAAGGTGCGTGGTGTCAACCGCGTCTGCTACGACATCTCGTCAAAACCACCTGCAACCATCGAGTGGGAATAAGGTTATGAGAATAACAGCTAAATGGATTTTGATAATGATTGCCGTGATGTTGTGCAACCTAGGTATGCTGTTGACTTCGTGCAGCAAAGAGGATAACCTACGACCGCTACGACACCGAATTCCGCTATACGTTGAATGACGACGGTTCCGTCAATCTCTACCTTGGCAGTGAGGTGGACGACAAAGTCCTTTTCGACGGCAGTGCGCTGAAGCATAGCGTCGGCGACCAAACAGTAAGCTACACTCCTGCTACCCAGGCACAGATAGAGAAATACAAGGCGATGGCCGACGAGTGGCACGGTGGCGCTGAGCAGCATGTCGTTGACCTCTCTAAGATGGGTAGCACCTATGTGGCAAGGGACGGCGACGTGCTCACCGGTAAAATCTCCAACGACAAAACCGTTATCTTAGTTGCTCCTGATGCAACCATCACGCTTCGCAATGCCAGAATTGAGTATACGAAGGAGGGTTTCGACACTCACTGGGCAGGACTCGAATGTGAAGGCAATGCCACAATCATCCTCGAAGGTTCCAACTACGTAAGGGGCGCTGGTTTCGGTTGCCCTGGCATCTATCCTGAGAAGGCGCTTACCATCAAGGGCATCGGCTCGCTCGAAGTCGTAGGATTCTTTTTTGCCCCCAGTATCGGCAGTGGTTCGTTGGGGAGTGGCTTCCAATACGGAGGCACTGTTAACATTGAGGGAGGTACCATTATTGCCAGAGGTGGTGCTGGCGCTCCCGGCATCGGTAAGAAAGAAGGCAAGGTCGGCACCATTTACATCGAAGGCGGTTCCAAGGTGGTGAGGGAATAACACCATAGGAATAAAAAATAAGAGGTCGTGTACAATACTATGTACACGACCCATTTTTTGTCACACCGTGCCAGGCACCTTGTTACTAATAATCTGATTATCTTTCTAAATTCTCCGAAATCTTTGCGCCGATTTTTCACCCTAAAAGTTGGACTGAGACCAAAAAGTTGGAAGTCCATACCCCTGAATGAAATTATCGAGAACCCCTTTGCTTACTGGGATTCTCGATAATTAAATGGTTTTTCAAATATGGATTGGCTTCGCCTATCCCCAAGTGATCCCGCAGGGATTCAAACCCTGGACCTTCAGAACCGGAATCTGTCATTCAATTTCTTTGAGTATCCCTTTGTTTATGGGCATCTTCGGCATTCCTCAAAAACGCATTTGCGCCGATTTTGCGCCGATTCGGCATTGTTAATACTCTCTTGTCGGTTGCAAAGATACGAATAAGCGAGCAAAAAGCCAAATTAATTATGGACTTTTTCGTGTGAGGTGCTTCGAATGAGCACAAATTTGGAAGATTGTACTGTCAATTTGGAAAATTTTCCATAAAATCTTCACTTTTCTAGATAAAAATACTACCTTTGCACCATCAAAGCACTGATTTATGGAAAAAAATGCCCTATTGAACCACGAAGTCGTTATGGCTTCTTCTGACAAGACCACCAACAACTTCATTTCAAAAATGAAGAAGGAAGGGCGTCTTATCAAGATTGCCGCGAAGATTTACACCACAAATCTCAACGACACTCCGGAGAATATCATCCGCAGGAATCTCTTTTTCATCCTTGGAGAGCTGTTCCCCGATGCCGTCATGAGTCATCGTAGTGCTTTCGAATGTCGTCCCACAAGTGACGGGCACATATATCTTACTTACGGCTATACGAAAAAGATATCATTGCCCGGTATTACCGTTCACCTGTTAGAAGGTCATAAGGCATTATCAGGGGATTATCCTTTCATGGGAGGTCTGCACATGTCTTGCAGTGCCAGGGCCTATCTTGAAAATCTTCAGACCGGCTATAGCCGCGATGGCGTTTCCAAGTGTCTACCACAGGATGTTATCGAAGTAAAATTGGATAAAGTTTTGCAGACCAACGGTGAAGATGAATTGAACAAGTTGCGAGACACAGCTCGCGAGATAGCCAGACAACTCGACATGTCTGATGAGTTCAAGAAACTGGACTCCATCATTGGGGCCATCCTTTCCACTAAACCCTCGAAGATTCTTACTTCCTCGGTTGCTGAAGCCCGTGCATTGGGGGAACCGTTCGACAGTCAACGACTGAAGCTTTTCAGCATTCTGATGGCTGCACTCAACGAGCGTGAGTTCGAGAATTTCCCAGAGCCAAACGAGACGGATGCTGCCTATAATAACTTCGCTTTCTTTGAGAGTTATTTCTCCAACTATATCGAAGGAACTGAGTTCGAGGTGGACGATGCCCGCCAGATTATTGAGACCCGTACTCCCATGCCAGCCAGAAATGCTGACAGCCACGACGTGCTTGGTACATACTACATCGTTTCTAATCGCAAAGAGATGGCTGTCACGCCCACCTCTCCAGATCATCTGATTGACATTCTCCAGCATCGTCATCGTATTATGATGTCCGCCCGTCCAGAGGCCAATCCTGGCATGTTCAAAACACAGAACAACCGAGCAGGAGAGACACATTTTGTAGATTACCAACAGGTACGTGGCACTCTCAAGAAAGGTTTTGAGATTTATAGTGTCTTGCGCCATCCCTTTGCTCGCGCTCTTTTCATGCTCTTTATGATTAGCGAGGTTCACCCGTTTTCTGACGGTAACGGACGTGTATCCCGTATCATGATGAACGCAGAGTTAACTGCTGCAGGACAGTCGAAAATCATTATCCCAACCGTTTTCCGCACCGATTACCTCAGTGCATTGCGTCAACTAACCAGGAAGGACAACCCTGAGAAACTGATCAATGCCATCCAGCGTGTCCGTCTATTCAGCTATAACCTGCGGGGAGATAACTTCGAGCAGATGCGCGACTACATGGAACGCTGCAATGCCTTCAAGGAAGAGGACGAGTATATACTTCGGTTTTAGTTTTCTTTAAGGTGTCACTAAATGTAAAGAGACATCATGGATGGAGTTGATAATGAAAGTCGCATAAGTCGCTTGGAGTCTGAAATCAGGTATCTGAAAGGGTTGCTTGACGAGAACGGAATTGCATACGACTATGAGACATACGTCGATAGTTCTAAGAAGGAGGAATCTGTTCAGATAGAATTTCCTGTGCTGACGGCCGAGCATGCTATACAGTTCTATTCTTACTTTCGAGGGCGCAAGGATGTGTATGTGAAGCGGGCGGCAAAGAAAGGATATTATACGCAATGTAATAATTTCTGGAAATATGGGGTGTGTCCCAAAGCGAGTGGGGAGAAAGTGAAGTGTCAGGAATGTCCGGCAAAGGATTATACAGAGCTGAAGGTGTCAGCAATCTTGGAACATCTCAATGGCAGAAAGGAAGATTGCACCGATGTAATCGGTTTATATCCACTTTTTCCAGATGGAACATGTTGGTTCCTGGTTTTTGACTTCGACAATCATGAAGAGGATGCTTCTCCAAAGGAAGGATGGGAACGGGAAGTTGATGCGCTGAGGAAAATATGCAAATCGGTCGGAATTGATACATTGGTAGAACGTTCCAGATCGGGTCATGGTGCCCACGTATGGATATTCATGAACGAAGCAATCCAAGCGGCGAAAGTTCGGAGATTTGGTGAGGCATTACTGGCTAAGGGTTCTGAATCAGTTAGTATGAAGAGTTTCCAATATTATGACAGGATGATGCCGATGCAGGATAGCCTATCTGAAGGGAAATTGGGAAATCTTATCGCCCTGCCTCTTCAGGGACAAGCACTTCTTAGAGGAAATAGTGCTTTTGTTGATGAACTATGGAGACCATACCATGACCAATGGGAAAAGTTGATGCATACGCGGAAGTTGTCTGAAACAGATGTAGATACGTACATCAAGGCATGGTGTCCAGAGGCTGACACCATGAAATTGTTCCAAAGTGACAAGGTGGATGAGTCTGAAGACGGAAACTTGCTCATCTTTGGAACCAGTCCCCTTCCTTTGCCCCGTTACTTTAAAACAGACGATGTAGATGGAACGGTGAAAGTTATTCTCGCTGATGGCGTATATGTTGACAAACGGAATTTGAAACCACGTTTGCAGAATGCCATCAGGAGACTGGCTGCCTATACAAATCCGCAGTTCTACCAGAATCTGGCCTTAGGATTCTCTACTCGTGAAACACCACGAATAGTATATGACGGGTATGACAATGGTGATTATATCGTTTTGCCACGAGGTTGTTTCGAAGAACTGAAGAATCGTTTGTCTGAGGCCGGGATCCCCTATGATATCAAGGATAAGAGGCAGAAAGGACAGACTATAGATGTTTCTTTCAGGGGGGAACTGTATGCAGAACAGATTGTTGCGGTTGAACACCTCCTGAATTATGATAACGGGATGTTGGCAGCTGCAACAGCTTTTGGTAAGACCGTCATTGGCGCTAATCTGATTGCCAAACGGAAGGTCAATACGCTTGTACTGGTGCATACCGCTGAGATTATGAATAACTGGGTCAGAGATTTGGAACGATTCCTTGTAATCAATGAAGAACTGCCGACATATACTACGCCCAAAGGTCGCATTAAACAAAGAGATTCAGTCATCGGTACTTTCTCCTCTCAGAAAAAGGCGGCAACGGGAATCATTGATGTTGGCATGATAGGTTCGTTAGGGAAGATTGATGACGTCAATCCGATGGTGCGGGATTATGGGATGATAATAGTGGATGAATGCCATCATGCAGCTGCAGCAACTTTTGAAAACGTTCTGCGGGCATCGACTGCCAAATATGTGTATGGTATGAGCGCTACCGTGAAGCGGGGTGACAAACAAGAACGTAAGCTGTATATGCAGTTAGGGCCGATTCTGCATAGGTATACCGCCAAAGAACGGGCAGAGAAACAGGGTATTGGTCATTATGTATATCCTCGGTTTACGAGGATTGTTGACCTATCATCATCAGAAGATAGACATATTTCAGAATTGAATCGGTTAATTGTCGATAATGAGTTGCGGAATATGCAAATCGTGGCTGATGCGATAGATTGTGTCAAGAAAGGCAGGACTCCAGTAGTGATGACTAAATATAGGGAACATGCGGAAACTTTATATACCCTTTTGCAAGGTGCAGCAGCACATGTCTTCCTATTACAAGGGGGAACAGGCTTAAAAGCACGAACCGAATTGAGAGAGAAAATGGCCTCGGTGAGTCGCGACGAAAGTGTAATCCTCGTCGCAACAGGGCAATATATCGGTGAGGGTTTTAACTATCCACGATTAGACACAATGCTATTGGCAATGCCGATATCATTTGAAGGAAATGTCGAGCAATACGCTGGCCGACTGAACCGCGATTATGAAGGAAAAAAGGATGTCATCATCTTCGACTATATTGATAAACACATTCCCGTATTAGAACGGATGTATCATCGGCGTTTGAGAACTTATAAGAAAATAGGTTTTGAGGTTTGTACGGAAGTGATGGATAAGCAGGTGGTGAACAATTCCATCTTTGATTATGCTGGCTATTGGCATATATTTGAGAAGGATATTCTTTCTGCAAAGAGGAGCATCGTCATCTCCAGTCCATACCTTAGTTCAAGGAAAGTTGACTGGCTTGCAGACCAGTCTGAGACTATTCAGAAAAGAGGCGTAACTCTCACCATTTTTTCTCTATGTACAGAGGACTATCCAGAGGACGGTAGGGAACACCATGCAGAATTGCTGGAGCAGTTGAGTGACGCAGGATTCATCGTAAATGTGCAGAATAAGTGTCATGAACGTTATGCTGTAATTGACCAATCACTTGTTTGGTATGGCAGTTTAAACCTTCTCTCCA
>Ga0256404_1001837_pt1 | contig 49273 bp, 43 predicted proteins | sample RumenRJG_01DNA_FD_185990 | JGI IMG/M metagenome (GOLD analysis project Ga0256404, IMG submission 185990) | Bovine rumen microbial communities from Lethbridge, Alberta, Canada - RJG_01 | ecosystem: Host-associated > Mammals > Digestive system > Stomach > Rumen | place: Canada: Alberta | collected...
GTAATGACAAATATAGAAGCTATACATGCCGCTTCACACTACGTGAAAGAGCATATTGGAGGATTGAGCCCGGAGGTCGGAATTGTTCTTGGAAGCGGGCTCGGGAAGTTGTCTGACCAGATTAAGGATCCAATTACGATTCCCTATTCTGCAATCCCCGGATTCCCTATTTCGACAGCAATAGGTCATAAGGGCAACTATATTATCGGGACACTCGGAGGTAAGACCGTAATCGCAATGCAGGGACGGATCCACTATTACGAAGGCTACCCGATGAATCTTGTCACACTCCCGATCAGAGTAATGAAGGTTCTGGGTATCAAGTATTTATTCGTATCCAATGCCGCTGGTGGGACTAATTTTGATTATTCTGTCGGCGACTTGATGATTATCAAGGACCATATCAATCTCCTTCCGAATCCCTTGATCGGACAGAACCTGGACGAATTCGGTCCAAGGTTCCCGGACATGACACGTCCGTACGAGCCTAGCCTGATTAAAAAAGCAGAAGAAATAGCTGAAAAAGAAGGGATTAAACTAAGAAAAGGAGTATATCTAGCTCTTTCAGGGCCTTGCTATGAGACTCCGGCCGAATACGGTTTTTATCGTTCCGTAGGAGCTGATGCAGTAGGTATGAGTACGACCCCGGAAGTTATTGTTGCAAGGCACAGTTCCATCCCTTGCTTCGGGATGTCTGTGATAACGGATGTCGCACACGCTACTGATGACGAAGACTATGTTACCGACGGGGAGGCGATAGTAAAAGCGGCCGACGCTGCCGCCGACCGCATGTCGCTTATCTTTAGAAAACTTATCGAAAGCCTCTGAAAAAGAGGCTTTTTTTATTTCAACTTAAACAACTCCGACGAAGCATCCGAAGGCATCCTCCAGTCTCCCCTTGGGGACAGGCTGACCGATCCGACTTTGGGGCCGTCGGGAAGGCATGAACGCTTGAATTGCTGCGAGAAGAAGCGCTTGAAGAAACGATTGATCCAATGGCGGAGTGTTTCCTCTTCGTATTTGCTTCCAAAAGCTTTTTTCGCCAGAAACAGAATCTTGTCAGCAGATGCTCCGAAGCGGAAGAAATGGTAGAGGAAGAAATCATTGAGTTCATAGGGCCCCACCAGGTCTTCGGTCAGCTGGGCGATATTTCCAGCCTTGTCCGTAGGAGTGAGCTCAGGACTGATAGGAGTATCGGCTATATCGAATAGAATGGAACCAACTGATCTTCCTTCACTTGTATGCTCCTCTAGGAAAAGGTTCTCCCCTATCCATCGGCACATGCTGCGGATGAGGGTCTTCGGGACGGAGGCATTGACTCCGTACATGGACATATGGTCGCCGTTGTATGTGCACCACCCGAGTGCAAGTTCCGAAAGATCACCGGTACCAACTACAAGGCCGCCTGTCTTATTGGAAAGATCCATAAGTATTTGGGTCCTTTCCCGGGCCTGCGCATTCTCATAAGTCGAGTCGTGGGCGGAGGCGTCATGACCGATATCCTTGAAATGCTGCTCTACTGCCGGAACCACCGATATTTCCTTGCGCGTTATGGAAAGAGCTTCCATCAGGTCGTCTGCGTTTGAATGAGTACGCTTAGATGTGCCAAGGCCGGGCATTGTGACGCCGATTATCCTGTTCCTCTGCCAGCCGAGACGATCGAAAGCGAGGACAGTCACAAGAAGGGCCAAAGTGCTGTCAAGCCCCCCTGAAATGCCGATTACGGCAGTCTTGGCGCCAATATGCTGAAGCCTTGTAATCAGGCCAAGGGTCTGGATTGAGAGAATCTCCTTGCATCTTGCCTCGATATCCTCACCCTCGGGAACGAAAGGAAGCGGCTCCACCTTTCTGTAGAAGTTCTGAGAAAAATCTGTCGGCACCGCATCCGCGACATTGACCCTTGAATACATCTGGGCATAGGTAGAGGCCTTTGTCCCATCGGGAGTAACATAGTAGAAGGAACTCTGTTTCTGACGGAGGACAGTCAGCTTCTCAACATCGAGATCGGCAAAAATAATTGAAGATTCCATCCCGAACCGTTCCGCCTCGGCCATCAAAGTACCATTCTCGTAGATCATCGACGACCCGGCAAAAACGAGATCCTGAGTGGACTCGCCATACCCGGAAGAGCAATAGATATACCCGGAAAGAGTATGTGCGCTCTGCTCGCAGACAAGAGCCTTTCGGTATTGCTGCTTCATAAGCACCTCGTTGGAAGCCGAGAGGTTGACAATAATCTTCGCGCCGGCAACGCTGTGGAAAGATGACGGAGGAAGTGGGGTCCACAGGTCTTCGCATATTTCGATTGCAAAAGTCGCATCACCTACCGTGAAAAGCATGTTCGGCGAGATATTGCACCTTCTTCCTGCAAACTTGATTTCTGCGCAAAATCCTTCCCTGACAAAGTCCTTTCCGTCACTGAGGAACCTGCCTTCATTATGGACATTCCCGGAAAGGAAATCAGCGCCGGATGAGAACCACCTGGACTCATAGAACTCGTTATAGGTAGGATTGTATATTTTTGGGACAATTCCTTTGATCCCTCCGTTGTGAATCACTATTCCGCAATTGTACAGTCTGTCGTTGTACCTGACAGGAGCGCCGACGACTACTGTAATACTCTTGCCGCGGGTATACTCCCTTATCTCCGCCACCTTCTCCTCGGCGCTTTCCACCAAGGTGGAACTACCGAAAAGATCCCCGCATGTGTATCCTGTCACAGACAATTCGGGGAAAGCCAAAAGAGTCGTTTTCTCAGCCTCAGCCCTATCGATAAGAGCGATAATCTCGTTCTTATTAAACTCTGTATCAGATACTTTGACCCTTGGAGAAGCGGCAGCGACCCTGATAAATCCAAAATTCTTCATCTCTGTCTAAAATATGAATTTCGCGAAATTAATTATTTTAACCCAAATATTGACTATTTGAAAAGAAATTTTATTAAATTTGCATTGATTAGGTAAAATGGTCGACATGCTTGAAGATCTAAAGAAAAATATCGAAAAGCTTATTGCGCTCTACGAGTCCGAGAAAGCCGAGAACGAGCGTCTCCGCTCATCCCTCGAAGAATGCAAGGCGGCCAGAGATTCCTACAAGGAACAGATTACCGGTTTGGAAGAACAGATAGAGACTCTGAAACTTTCTCAAGCTTTTGTATCAGGCGGAAATAGCCCTTCCGCTTCGAAAGAAAAAATCGACAAGATGATTAGGGAGATAGACAGGTGCATTTCCCTTCTCGAAAAGAGTTAGTTCATGGACCAGAGGATTACGATTAAGATAGGTGGTATCAATTATACGCTGAAAGTGCCCTCCCCTGAGAAGGAGGAGCTCATGCGTACGGCTGCCGAACTTGTCAACCGCAAGCTTGAAACGCTTACGGCCAATCTCCCGGACAAGAGCGATCTCGACAAGATGAGCATGATAGCCCTCAACGTAGCCGTAAGCGCCCTTGTGGCGCAGAGGCAGGCTGAGAGTGTCAAGGCCGAAATTGACAAGCTTCTGAAGGATACAGACAACTATTTGGAAAGCATAAAATAGCCGTCAGCCCTCTTGCTCAAAACAACAAGTACATTTGTACCGGGTGCACTTAGGCCAGGGATGACAGGCCCCCAGTAACCTTCGGGGATTCCGCCCTTCGGGACGGGACATGGGATTTCAGAAACGGTCGGAGCCCAAATCTTATCATTAAGATTTTCTGACATAGCGCTGACGGCTTTTCTTTCAAAAAGGCAGTTCCTTGAAAAGGGAGCTGCCTTTTATTTATTGTAGGACAATTATTTAACAACATATATGAACCTTATAAGCATTATAATCGGATTCATCGTTGGAGCAATCATTGCTCTGGCGGTCTACATAATTCTCCAGAAAAGCGCACTCAAAGGCAAAAGCGAGGAGATAATAAAAAGCGCCGAAATCGAAGGCGAAAAGATCAAGAATGAAAAGATTCTCCAGGCCAAGGAGAAGTTCCTCTCTCTCAAGAGCGAACACGACAAGTACGTCAACGAAAAGAACGCTCAGATCCGCGAAGCGGAGTCACGTGTAAAGCAGAAGGAAAACACTGCAAATCAGATTACCGCCGAGCTCCAGAAAAAGAACAAAGACCTGGAGAACATCAAACTCTCTCTCAAAGGTCAGCAGGAAGCCCTTTCTAAAAAGAGCGAAGAATATGACAAACTCCGCTCAGAAGTCAACAAGCAGCTTGAAAACATTGCCGGCATGACAGCCCAGGAGGCTAAGACTCAGCTTGTCGAGGCAATGAAGGCTGAAGCCCGTACGGAAGCTCAGGCTTACATCAATGACACTATCGACGAAGCTCGTCTCAATGCAGCGAAAGAAGCCAAGAGGATTGTGATCAACACCATCCAGAGGACCGCGACCGAGACCGCCATCGAGAATGCCGTCACAACCTTCCCTATCGAGAATGACGAGATAAAGGGCCGCATAATCGGACGCGAAGGGCGCAATATCAGGGCCCTCGAAGCCGCTACTGGAGTTGAAATTGTTGTAGACGACACTCCGGACGCCATCCTTCTTTCGGGCTTCGATCCCGTCAGAAGAGAAGTCGCCCGCCTTGCCCTCCACCAGCTCGTACTTGACGGCCGCATCCACCCTGCACGTATCGAAGAAGTAGTCACCAAGGTCCAGAAGCAGCTCGAGGATGAGATTCTCGAGACAGGTAAGAGGACTTGCATCGACCTCGGTATCCACGGAATGAGCATGGAACTCGTCCGCCTGATCGGAAGAATGAAATACCGCTCCTCTTACGGGCAGAACCTCCTCCAGCACTCCCGTGAAGTGGCAAACATCAGCGCAATAATGGCGGCCGAACTGGGGCTGAATGTCAAGGCTGCAAAGAGGGCCGGACTCCTTCATGATATCGGAAAAGTCTCCGAGGAGGATCCCGAGCTACCGCACGCTCTCCTCGGCATGAAACTGGCTGAGCAGTACAAGGAAAAGCCTGAAATCTGCAATGCTATCGGTGCCCACCACGAAGAGATTGAGATGACTTCTCTCATCGCCCCGATTGTAATGGTCGGAGATGCTATTTCCGGAGCCCGTCCGGGTGCCCGCCGAGAAGTTATCGAATCTTACATCAAGAGACTCAAAGGAATGGAAGATCTTGCCCAGGCCTATCCCGGTGTCACAAAGTCCTACGCCATCCAGGCCGGCCGCGAGCTTCGCGTCATAGTCGGAGCGGATCAGGTGACAGACGAGGAGGCCGCTTCCCTGTCCGGAGAGATTGCCAAGAAGATTCAGGATGAAATGACATACCCGGGACAGGTCAAGATCACGGTCATCCGCGAGACCCGTTCCGTAGCCTTTGCAAAGTAATGTTCAGAAAATCAATAGCATGCCTTGCGGCAGCGGTACTGAGTGCAGTTGCCGTTTTCGCTCAGTTCCCTTCCGGCCCTTCCGTACAATGGAAAGTAGATCCCTCTGAAGGTGGTATTACCATAACCGGCAATATCGGAAACGGGCTTCACATCTATGACACCTCGAACGAATATAACCCTACTCAGGTAGAGTTTACCTCTCTCGGTTCATGCACTCTGGAAGGTTCCCTCGAAGAGAAGAGCGAAGGAAAGGACTTTGACGGAGACAGAGGATTCGAAGGGAAAGCGGTATTTTTCCAGAAGATCTCAGGCAGCGGACCGGTAAGCGGAATCATCCGCTGGCAGGCTTGCAACGACGAGATGTGCGGAATGCCTGAAGAATATGAATTTACAGTAAATGTAGGAGCGACAGCGGCCTCTCAAGGGACTGCAATTGAGGATCCGGAAGCAGCAAGCGAGGGCAAAAAAGGCCTTTGGGCGCTTATCATTGAAGCGATTCTCTGGGGATTCGCTATGCTCCTGACTCCTTGCGTGTTCCCGATGGTGCCGATGACGGTCTCGTTCTTCCTGAAGAACTCCGGATCCAAGGCTGAGGGAAAATTCAAGGCCTTTATGTATGGTGTTTTCATAGTTCTTCTCTACACTGTGCCGATTTCCCTTATCATCCTGCTTACAAGGGTAATCGGAGGCGATGCCGTTACTGCAGACATATTCAACTGGCTCTCTACCCACTGGCTCCCGAATATCATCTTCTTCATCGTATTCATGGTATTCGCAGCCTCATTTTTCGGGGCTTTCGAGATTACCCTCCCTTCATCTTGGTCTACCAAGTCTGATTCAAAATCTAGTTCCAAGGGCCTTGCAGGAGTCTTTTTCATGGCTTTGACCCTGGTTCTGGTCTCCTTCTCATGCACTGGTCCGATAGTCGGCAGCGTCCTCTTGAAATCGACTCAGGGAGAATTCTGGACTCCGATGGTGACTATGCTCGCCTTCTCCGTCGCATTCGCAATACCATTTACGGTCTTCGCACTCTTCCCTTCCCTGATGACGAAGATGAAAAGCGGCGGTTGGCTCAATTCAGTAAAGGTAGTCCTCGGATTCATAGAGGTAGCTCTCGGATTCAAATTCCTTTCTGTAGCCGACCAGACCTATGGCTGGGGCATTCTCGACAGGGAGATCTATCTTGCAATCTGGATTGTGGTGTTCTCCATGCTTGGATTCTACCTTCTTGGAAAGATTCGTTTCAAATATGACGAGAAAGTAGAGCACATCTCTCTTACAAGGCTTTCCCTGGCAATTGCCGTATTCACCTTTGTGGTATATATGATTCCCGGCATGTTCGGAGCTCCTTTAAAGGCACTTTCTGGTTATCTGCCTCCTATCGAGACTCAGGACTTCGTAATTGCAAATTACGCTGAAGGGCAGGCATCATATGTCCCTCAGACTGCCACTGCCAGCTCCCGTCCCGACCTCAAGCTTCCCCACAATCTCAGCGGCTATTTCACTCTCGAAGAAGGTCTTGCAGAGTCGGAGGCGACCGGAAAGCCAGTCTTTGTGGACATCACAGGAAAAGGCTGCACCAATTGCCGTGAAATGGAAGCGAGAGTATGGAGCGACCCGGAAGTCCTCGAAAGACTACGCAATCGCTTTGTAATAGTTGCAATCTACTGCGATGACCATTCGGAAGCACCTGAAAGCAACTGGATTACGACGGAGAGCGGCAAAGTACTCAAAGAATGGGCCAAGATTAACTCATACATAGCAAGGACGCGTTTCAATGCAAACGCCCAGCCTACCTATGTGCTCCTGAGCCCCTCCGGTGAGATAATAGCCACCAGAAACTATAGTCTCGATATTCCTGCCTTTGTGGAATTCCTCGATAAAGCCCTATAATAGATTATTGCGATGCCTGGAAGCCTTGAAAAGCTTCATCTTCGCATCATAAGTCACCCTTTCTTCGTCCGGAAGGGCTGCTGATAAAAACCTTTCCCAGATGTAGCCGACTGCCTGTGCGGAGGGATGAACCATATCTTCCGCGTAGAAGCGATAGTCCCTGAGCTCATCCATAACTATTTCATAGGCAGGAAAATACTCGCACTGAGAAGGGTTCTCCCTACAAATAGAATCCACAGCCAAGAGGAGAGTGGATTTGCTGATCTGGTTTCCGTGGGCTCCGTCGGCAAGATGCCGGACAGGGCTTACAGTGAAGATAAACTCCTTGTCCGGATTTCTACCGACCATTCTTGAAAGAATACCTTTTACTGACTGAACATCAAGGCGGTAACGGGTAAACTCAGCAGCAGGTCTCTTAAGACAGTTAGCAACAGTCTCCCCCGTCTCATTGAAGCGGAAACACCAAGCCGTACCGAGAGTGATTATAACTTTTGAACACCTCTTCCAGAAAGCGGAAGCTTCTGAAAGAGAAGCGTTTGCATTTTCGAGGAACTCTACTTCCGTATCTCTTGCAAATGAAGTATGGTGGGAAAAAGAGCATATCTTTCCAGCATTCGCTCCCATCTCTACACACTCGTCCCCGGTAAAAGGAACGCCGCTAAAAAGCCTTGCAGCAGCATTAGAAAGCGAAACCGGATTATACAGGGTTCCGAAAGGATTGACACACGCGTCAAAACCTGATTCTTTCATCTTCTCCCCGATATTGTCGGCAAAACAGCTTCCAAGAACCACTATTGAATCTTTGTAACTTATTCCCCCGGTAAGCCTCTCGGGATCAACTGGTGTCTGCAGTTTCATGATTTTATCGTTTTACGCGAAGTTAGAATTATTTGGGGAAAAGTCCCAATTATTAGTAAATTTGCACGATAATGAACAACGAGAATATGCGTTTAGCTTTAAGATTCTTTTCCCTTTCACTTCTTCTGCTTCCCGCCACTCTTTCGGCTCAAGGCATTGATGATTTCTTCGAAAGATTTTTTCAGCAAAGGCCAAGAGTCCAGGTAGAAGCCGCTCCGGAGAAAAAAAGCTCCGGAGAAGTCAAGCTGGATTATAATGTCCACATGGACTATGCTTTCGTCAACAATGAATTCGACCGAAGCTCGAGTTTTTTCATTCCCACGGGGACAATCGCCGCAGCCAGAGTCAGTCCTTACATCGGGCTGAAGATTGACCGGGGAGAACTGGGAAGGCATCGGTTGATGGGAGGAATCGACATAATGAAAAATTTCGGAGAGAATCCTATTTCATGGGGTGCCGAGACCTCTCCTTCGCTTGAGAATCTCGCCCTGTTCAGGGAGATAACCCTTTGGTACCAATACACCAGGCAGTTCGGGGAAACCACCTTCAATATGGCCGCAGGAGTCTTTCCAAGACATCTTTGCGGAGGAAAATACACCACCGCCGTCTTCTCCGACGGAGTCCGGTTCTTCGATAACAATGCCGAGGGACTGCTTCTAAAGTGGAACAGGGAAAAATCAAACTACGAAGTTATACTGGATTGGAACGGCCTTATCGGCCACGACAGAAGAGAGCAGTTCAATATTCTCAGCTACGGCGAATGCTACCTCAAAGACTGGCTCCAGCTAGGCTGGCAGGGGATGTTCCACCACTATGCCAACAGCGCTGCAGCCCGCGGGGTTGTAGATGACCATTTTCTCAATCCATTTGTCACTTTCAACTTCGCTAAAATGACCTCAATGCAGGCTCTCAGCCTGTCTGCAGGCCCTTTCCTCGCCTATCAAAGGGACAGGCGATATGAAAACTATGATATTCCGCTTGGAGCCGACTTTGTCTTGAAAGCCAAAAAATGGGATGTTGGTTTAAGGTACGAATTCTATTACGGAGAGGATATGATGCCTCTTTTCGGCATGACCGACAACGCAGGAATCGCCTATGGAACCAACCTATACACGAGATCTGGAGCTTGGAGGATTTCCAAGGACGGTTCACCGTCGCACTATCAGAACGCAGAAATCTACTGGGAACCGAGACTTGCCGAATTCGTTCATATCAAAGTCAGTGCAATTGCCCACATAAATAAGGAATTCATAGGTTGGCAGCAGCTTCTTATCCTCAACTTCGACCTCGATGCCCTTCGCGACAAAAAAGGGCCGAAAACAGTAGTAAAAAAAGAATCTAAAAAATCACAATTCTACCTATAATAAAATGAAAGTCAAGACGTTACTTCTCGCTCTCGCGACCCTTGCAGCAGCTTGTTCTTCTCCTCTTAAGGACGGAGAGTACAAACTTACGCTTCTGACCACAAACGATGTCCATGGTCACTTTTTCGACTCTACATATGTCGGGGGCGGCCTTTCCAAATCACTTATGGCTATACACCATCTTGTAGATAGTGTACGAAAAGCGGAAGGAGCTGAAAATGTGGTACTTGTAGATGCAGGAGACTGCCTTCAGGGAGATAATGCCGCATACTATTTCAACTACATTGACACTACGTCAAAGCACATATGGTCAAGAATTGTTGACTATATGGACTACGATGCTTGCGCTTGGGGTAATCACGATGTAGAGACAGGTCATCCCGTCTATGACAGGGTCTTTTCCGACCTTAAAAAAGACGGCATTCCCCTGCTTGCAGGAAATGCAATCAGAAATGATAACGGAAAAACATATTTCCCTCTCTATACAGTGGTAAAGAGGGCCGACGTCAAGATTGCTATTCTAGGCTATACCAATGCCAATATAAAAGCATGGCTCAGTGAAAATATATGGAGTGGAATGCACTTCGTACCGATTATGTCCCGATGCCAAGAGGATGTCGACATGGTTCGAAAAAAGGAAAAGCCTGATGTTGTGATAGTTGCAATGCACAGCGCCACGGGAAAAGGTGACGGATCGATTCTCGAAGCCGAAGCGATGGATGTATTCAAGGGAGTTAAAGGCATTGATTTCGTTGTATGCTCCCATGACCACAGGCCATTCACTACCAAGAACGATTCCCTTGCCCTTGTCAACTCCGGCAGCCACTGCCGCTACCTGGGTCACGGGACCATGCACTTCAAGGTAGAGAAAGGTAAGATTGTATCAAAAACATTTGATACTGAGCTTATTCCGGTAGATGCCGCAAATGTTGACTGCAAGATGAGGGACAGTTTCCATGACGACTACGCAGCGGTCAAGGATTTCACTTTAAAGGAAGTCGGGCAGCTGAAGTCAGACCTTCGCACACGTGACGCTTATAAAGGGATGAGCGACTATATCAATCTGATCCACACTCTCCAAATCAGCTGCTCCCCTGCCCAGATATCCTTCGCCGCGCCGCTCACCTACAACGGAACAGTGAAGGCAGGGACTCTTATCTACAATGACCTTTTCACCATCTATCCCTTTGAGAATCAGCTCTTTGTAATAAAGATGAGCGGACGCGAAATCAAAAATTATCTAGAAGCCAGCTATGACAACTGGATCCAAACTATTGTAAAGGCTGATGATCATATCCTCAAAATCAGGAACTATGACGATCCGAGAACCGGCCAAATGGGATGGTCATTCGTCGGTCGCAGCTATAATTTCGACTCTGCTGCAGGTATCAATTACACTGTCGATGTCACCAAACCCTTCGGGGAGAGAATCGCTATCAGTTCCATGGCAAGCGGACAGCCTTTCGACGAAGGGGCAAATTACTTTGTAGCAGTTACTTCCTACAGGGCAAGCGGAGGCGGTGGACTGATGAAAGCCGCCGGCGTTGACTCCGACAATATAGAGGAGAGAGTTGTAGAGAAATATCCGGAGATAAGGAATATCCTATACAATTATCTGATGGATATCGGCTCCATCGACCCCGCAGTGACTGGTGATCACTCGAGGATCGGGCAATGGGATTTCATCCCGAAAGAGCTTGCTACTAAAGCACTTGAGAGGGATATGGATCTGCTATTCAAAAAGAAGTAAAAAAGAATGCGTCACCCTAGCGGCGGCGCATTCCTTTCATCTGCTGCATCAGGTTTCCCGTCATCGCAGTCTTCATTACCTTCCTGGTACCCTCGAACTGTTTCAAAAGCCTGTTGACTTCAGGAAGAGAAGTTCCGGAGCCGTCTGCAATCCTCTTGCGACGGCTTCCGTTTATAATATCGGGATGCTCGCGCTCATCCGGAGTCATAGAGAGGATAATAGCTTCGATGCTCTTGAATGAATCATTGTCGATATCCACATCTTTGATAGCTTTTCCGACTCCCGGAATCATGGACGCCAGATCCTTGATGTTTCCCATCTTCTTGACCTGCTGAATCTGCTCGTAGAAATCCCAGAGGGTGAATTTGTCTCTGGCGAGCTTTTTCTTCAGTTCCCTGGCCTGCTTCTCGTCAAACTGCTCCTGAGCCTTTTCCACGAGGGTGACAACATCTCCCATTCCAAGGATACGGTCAGCGATTCTTTCAGGATGGAAGACCTCAAGGGCTTCCATTTTCTCACCGGAAGAGACGAACTTGATCGGCTTTCCGACCACTGCCTTTATAGACAGGGCAGCACCGCCTCTGGTGTCACCGTCCATCTTAGTGAGCACGACTCCGTCAAAATCAAGCCTGTCATTGAACGCTTTTGCTGTCTCGACTGCATCCTGACCTGTCATTGCATCTACAACGAAAAGTGTCTCTGTCGGCACTATAGCCTGATGCAGGGCGGAAATCTCGTTCATCAGCTGTTCGTCTACTGCAAGACGTCCGGCAGTATCTACTACGACAACGGAATATCCCTCAGTGCGTGCTTTCGAGATAGCATTTTTGGCGATACGGATAGGATCTTTTTCTCCATCTTCCGTATATACAGGTACCTGGATAGACTCTCCAAGCACTTTCAACTGCTCAATAGCTGCGGGACGGAAGGTATCGCAGGCTGCAAGAAGAACCTTCATTCCCCTCTTGCTCTTGATGTGGAGGGCGAGTTTACCTGAAAAAGTTGTCTTACCGGATCCATTAAGACCGGCGACAAGAATTACAGCAGGATTACCCTTAAGGTTGATATCCTGGGCGTTGCTGCCCATAAACGAGGCAAGCTCGTCATGGACTATCTTGACCATCATCTGCTGGGGCTTGACAGCAGTGAGGACATTGGCTCCAATAGCCTTGTCCTTGACAGTATTGCAAAACTCCTTGGCTACCTTATAGCTTACGTCGGCATCAAGAAGGGCTTTCCTGATATCTTTAACAGTCTCGGCGACATTTATTTCGGTGATCCTTCCCTCGCCTTTCAGTATCTTGAAAGACCTTTCCAGTCTCTCGCTAAGATTCTCAAACATATAATTGATTTTTGGGAATGCAAATATAACTCTTTTTACCGGGATTTGGTAATCTCATCGGAATAGACAGCCCGGGCTCTTGTCCGAAGATTATAAGAAGAGGACATCGCCGACCCGTATGCCCCCGCAGAACGGATAGCGATAAGATCTCCTCGGAAAGACTCTCTGAGAAGGCGGTCCGTTCCGAATACGTCTGCCGACTCACAAACAGGCCCTACAACATCATAGACTGTATCTTTCTCATCATTTCCCCGAAGATAATGGGCCGACAGATTCTCTATCTTGTGCCATGCACCGTAAAGGGCGGGACGAATGAGATCGTTCATTCCTCCGTCAAGAATCATGAAATTACGAACGCTACCAGGCTTGATATAAATGACGCGGGCGATAAGAGAGCCGCACTGGGCGACAAGGGCGCGCCCCGGTTCCACCTGGATGGTCCTTCCTTCCATGCACGGGAGATTCTCCACTATTGTCTTGAACCATTCTCCGAAATCCGGGATCGGATTTTCATCCGGCTCGTCATAATCGGCGCCAAGACCTCCTCCGAGGTCGATTGAGCTCACATGAAGCCCCTTTGATTCGACAAGGGATACGAGTTCCGCCGCCCTTCTGCATTCGAGAGAAAAAATCTCCTTGATTCCGAGAATTTGAGAACCTATATGGAACTGAACTCCTTTGAAATCCAACCATGGAGATGATTTGATTACCTCAACCGCCTCGTCAAGGTCCACGGGATCTATTCCGAACTTATTCTCCTGGAGCCCCGTAGTGATATATTTATGCGTATGGGCGTCTATCCCGGGGTTGATTCTAAGAGAAACAGGAGCGACTGTACGCATCTTTTCCGCTACAGAGGAAATAATCTTAAGCTCCTGAACAGACTCGCAATTGAAAGCTCCGATTCCCACCCTCAATGCCGTCCTTATTTCCCTATCTGTCTTCCCTACTCCCGCAAAGAGGATTGATGAAGGCTTGAATCCGCATCTTATAGCCCTTACAATCTCGTTTCCGCTTACGCAGTCAGCCCCTAGCCCGGAAGAACTTATCATTCGAAGTATCCTTTCCTCCGGATTGGCTTTTATGGCATAATGGACTTCGATACCATATTTACGAGACATCTTGCTGACATACGAGATAGTCCTCTTAAGAAGCGCAGCATCATAATAGTAGAAGGGTGTTTTGAGAGAAGAAAAGGCTTCGAAGGATGTCAGATCAAGCATAATACAGATAATATAATTGCAAAAATAGATAAAAAATGAGTAAATTTGCAATAACACTTAAACAATAAGATTATGAAACACTTATCAATCAAGGAGAAACTCATCTCCGCACTTCATCGAAGAAAAAACAAACAACGGAAGAAACGCCCCTGCGCCATTGACTATGACAGCACGGACGAGTCATTTTCCGATATTGAAGAAAGACTTCTAGAATGGGTGGATGAGAAGCAGTTTGCAGACGAGTCGATAAGGTCTGTAGGAGATATTGCTGAAAGTATTGGTATCCGAAGGCATTCGCTATCAAGATACTTCGCCATTGTACTTAAAGAAGACCCAAGGACCTGGATTGTACAACGGCGAATCAATATGGCCAAAGACATGCTCATCCGATATCCTGATTGCTCGGCTACGATAATAGGAGATTCCGTCGGATTCAGCGACAGGTCCAACTTTGCAAGACAGTTTAAAAAGCATACCGGGATGACGCCCGGAGAGTGGCGTGAAAGAGACCTAATTAAGCCTGGAGAGAAAAACCTCTACTCCTTCCACTTTGAAAAGATGTGAATCGGCATTAAAGGAAGAGGACCTCACATCCAGATTGAGTTCCATCTCAGTGGGAGAGTAAGAGCCGTTCTCCTAGCCGTCAATATCCTCGAACCGTATAGAATCAGGAAAGATATTATCCTCTATTTCAACAGAAAATGAAAAGTTCCCTCGCTTATCAGTAGAAGCCGATTCTCCCGTTGACAGAAGAGCCTGAATGCCGGGAATCGGCTTACCGTTATCCTTATCGAAAACTCCTCCTCTAAGAGTCAGCATATCGACTCCCGGCTTTTCAGAGGAGTTGTCTGTACACGAGAAAAGTGGCAATATAAATAATGCCACTATACTGATTATCAATTTATTAAATCGTTGCATCCGGTCAATAATTTACCGGCTTAGGTCTTGTACGGGATTGCAAATATACAAAAATTCCTAAAAATGCAATTATTCCAAGAAAACAGGCTGACTATATCCCGACCTTGCCGCTCCGCTCCTTGCAAGAACGATATAATTAGTCCCTTTGACTCCTTCGAATGATAGGAATGTTCCGCTTTTAACAATCGAGGCCTTCCAAACAGTCGATGCGGAAGAACTTTCTGTCAGTTTAAACACTACATAGTTGTCCGCTCCCTGGACCTCACTCCAGCTTATCTTCGTTCCTTCCACCAAGACAGAAGGAGCCGTCAGCTCTTTAGGTGTTTTGGAAAGGGAAGGAGTCAGAACCTCTTCCGGATAGATAGATGAACCTAGATACTTTTTGACCTCGGATTTACGGATAGAAGTTGTATTGTACCAGAAGTTTCCGGGACAACCGCTTTTGCGACAAAGATTTACCTGATAGAGATATTCTGAGATATCTGTAAAATTCTCTTTAGTGTTTTTGGTGCCATATTTATAGCTGGCAAGTCCAGGCATCAACGGGATATTTCCATGAATATCCAGCCACTGCGGAAGGACAGTATCGAAATCGGCGAAATCACCCCTGTTATGATCCCAGTATATCTGCGGGGTAAGGTAGTCGATCGTCCCCTCCTCTACCCAATGGCGTGGATCCGCATAAAGATTCGCCGTCAACTCTATCCTGCCGGCGGGAGAAACCCCGAACACTGCAGATGGTTTTGCCTCATGGGTGACCTTCTGATAAATCCTTATCATCTCGTCGATATTGCTGAAACGCCACTCATCGAGCGAACGGCCATCAGCGTAAAGATTATAAAGGTTTGTGTCATACCATGTATCAGAATCCGATTTGAGACCTGAAGGATAGAAGTAATCATCGATATGCACCCCGTCAACATCGTAATTGGTAACTATTTCGGTAACGATTCTTCCTAGAAATTCCCTGACTTGAGGAAGGCCCGGATTCCAATAATAATTGTTCTTGTATGTCTGATACCAAGAAGGATTTGTCTTCATCGGGTGGTCGCTGACTCTTTCGGCATTGACAGAACCTATTCTGAGAGGATTGACCCACGCATGTATCTCAAGGCCTAGCTCATGGGCCTCCTCCACCGCAAATCCGAGAGGATCATAGCCGGGATCCTGCCCCTGCTTTCCGGTAAGGAGCACACTCCACGGAAGAAGTTCCGAAGGATAGATTGCATCTGCATTTGAAACAACCTGAAGCATAATTGCATTGCACCCGGCAGCCTTTACATCCCTCAGCAGAGTCCGCAATTCAGACTTCTGCTGGCTTTCGGAGGCTCCTTTAGTCGGCCAGTCTATATTGGCAACCGTTGCCACCCAGGCAGCCCTGAACTCTGTATCGAATTCGATAGCATTCTTAGACGGATCAAACTTTTGGGAACTCACGGAAGGAGTCTCTATTTTGTCCGGATTGACAGTCCCGCAGGAATAGAGCAAAGCAGCGAATACAGCAAGGGCTAAAAGGTAATAATGCTTCATATCGTTTTAGTGTTATCAATGAGCGCAAATTTATTAAAATTTTTTCAAAATAATCTTGGAAATAGGAGAAAAATAAATCATATTTGTACCAATATGAAAAAGATCTATTTAATAGCGGCTATAGCCGCATTATCCTTTGCAATCAATGCTTCTGCAGAGGACTTTCTTAAAGGGAAATTATTGACGATCAATCTCAAGGAATCCGTCGCAGAGAGAGGTGACAAGTCGTTTGACTTATCTCTCGGTGGACTCTCAAGGAGCTCTTCCGTCTCGCTCCTCTCTCTTGAAAGGGCGCTTGAAAAGGCGTCGGAGGACAAGGATATCGCCATGGTATATATCAATACCGACCATTTCTCTTCCGGCACGGCCGCTATGGAGGAGATCAGGGGCATCCTCAGCAAGCTGAAAAAGCCCGTAGTCGCCTACGGCACCGATTTCGGAAACGGCAGCTACTATCTTGCTTCAGCAGCAGACAAGGTATTCATGAACCCTGAGGGAGAATGCAGCATCAACGGACTTTCCAGCACGCAGTTTTTTGTCAAGGATCTTCTCGATACTCTCGGAGTCGACATTCAGCTTATCCGCCACGGAAAGTTCAAATCAGCAGGCGAGATGTATATCCGCAATGACATCAGTCCTGAGAACCGCCTTCAGTATGAGGAGCTTCTCGGCTCAATCTGGGGGTCTTTCCTTGAGGAAATCGCCTCATCCAGAGGTATTTCCGAGAAAGATCTCCGCAGTTGGATCGATGGCCTTCAGCTAGCCACCGCCGAGGATATGCTGGAAAAAGGACTCGTCGACGGCCTTAAGCACCGCGACGAGATGGCAAAATATCTTTGCCACATGTTCGGAGTAAAAGAGGCCTCAGATGTCAGGAAAATATCAATTTCCGATTACGCTTCCGACCTGGAGAAAGGACCTTCTTCAAAGAAAATAGCTGTACTCTATGCAGACGGAGAGATTGTCCGTAGCGGCAGTGGCATAGCTGGTGAAAAGTTCTCGAAAGAGATAGCAAAGGTCAGGGCCGACTCTACCGTAAAGGCAGTTGTATTCAGGGTCAACTCCCCCGGAGGAGAAGTTGTCGCCGCCGAGATGATCCGTCGCGAAATCGAGCTTCTGATGAAGGACAAGCCTGTTGTTGCGAGCTATGGTGGATATGCAGCATCGGGCGGATACCTGATTTCTGCCGCCTGCAATAAAATATTCACCGATAATTCTACACTTACCGGCTCAATCGGAGTCTTCGGAATGGTTCCTTCTCTAGGCCGAGCTATGAGAAAGACATTCCATGTCAACCCTGTAACCATCGGGACCAATGAACATAGCACCATGGGATCGGGCATGAAACCGCTTAGCAAAGAGGAGCAGGCTTGGTATCAGGAGAAGATTGAAGGCATCTATGATAGTTTCGTCTCCACTGTTGCAGAGGGAAGATCGATGACAAAGGAAGCTGTCGACTCCCTTGCCCAAGGCCGAGTCTGGTCTGGAAAGGATGCACTTGAAAATGGCCTTGCAGACGAGCGCGGTACCTTGATGGACGCCGTCCGCTATGCCGCCGACCTTGCGGGATTAAAGAAATACAGGATCGAGACTTACCCTGTCAAGAAGGAGATATCAGAGTCTCTAATGGAAATGTTAAGCGGGAAGGAAACCAAAAAAGACGATGATTTAGTTAAATCTTTTGTAAAGAGTTATTTCGTTCCCGGATTCCACACTATCGCCAGAATGCCTGAAATTAAAATAAACAATAAATGAAAAAGCATCTATTTATCATATCCGCACTGCTTCTTGGAATAGGTATCTCCGCAGCAGCTCAAACACAAGAAAAAAGAGACCTTTTGGATAAAATAGAGGATCTGGAAATCGGGCCCGGGAAAGTTCTCAGGCACGACGACAAAGAATTCAAGGTTATCGATTTCTCCCTTATTGACAACTTTGGATATGGTCTTACCAAAGTTGACGCTCAGTCGTTCACTTCAAAATTCGGACGCTCATGGGAGTATTTCCTAAACGTCATCAATCTCAGTATAAACCCGACGAAATGGCTTTCTTTAAGTGCCGGAGGAGACATTAAGATAGACAATTTCAAACCCGCAAAGGATGAGTGGTTCACTCTGGACAACGACAATTATCCTCTAGTAGGTAAAATTGTCGAGCCGGAGAAGTATGACCTGAAGCGCAGCAAGTCGAGACTCGTGGTATTCAGCCTCTCTGTCCCCGTGACACTAGGCCTCAATTTCGGAGGATGCAATATACGTGGTGGCGCAGAATTCTTCTGGCCGCTTCAAGGAAAAAGGACTTTCGTCGAGTCAAAAATGCTGACAGATAAAGGGTGGATTGAAAGTCATCAGTGGAAGGCCAAGACGGAAAAGTTCTCTTGGGACTACATGGCCGCTATCTCTTGGGACGGACTTGGACTCTATTTCAAGTATTATCCAAAGCCGCTTATCCCTGCTTCAGTCAGTTCCACATTCAATTATTGGACTGCCGGTATAGTCATCGGGTTCTAAAAGAGCATATATGAGAATCCAAAACAGTTTATTAATGGCAGGCACAGCACTATTGCTATGCCTGCCTTCTTGCAAAAATAATGTCTCGTCCGCTATCGACAATGCTTGTAGGGAGTGTTTTCCTGACGGTGAACCGGGAGCTGCTGTACTTGTCATGTCCGGAGACAAAATCATATTTGACAAGGGATACGGAATCGCGGACATAGACACGAAAGAGCCGGTGACAGGAGAGACAATGTTTAACGTAGCTTCTATTTCCAAACAATTCACCTCCGTTGCCGTGCTTCAATTGGCCTCCCAGGGGCTGATTTCTCTTGAAGACAGCCTCTCAAAATACTTTCCCGAATACTCGGATCCACTTTGGAACAAGGTAAGGATCAAGCATTTGCTTTCCCATTCTTCTGGAATACCGGACGCCCGTGGAGGAATGCCGAGAGAGAGAAAGGTTTTCGCCGACGAGTCTGTCGCCCTGGAATACCTGGACACTCTCACCCATCTTCATTTCGCCCCCGGGACAGCGTACGAATATATCAACCCGACATTCGTCCTTCTTGGCCGACTCGTGGAAAGAATTAGCGGAAAGCAGTTTACAGAGTATGTCAAAGAGCATATTTTTCATCCCGCAGGTATGGACAAGACCTGCTATTTCTCACCCGAAGCGATAATCCCCGACATGGCTCATGGATACGAATATGCTGATGTAGAGGAGATGCCGGAAGAAAGGACTGCCGGAGTCACCGAGGGACATAAGGATTGGTATGAATACGACTACGGCGAAGAAACCTTCTTCGCCACAAGGCCTGACGGCGGCATCTACTCCTCAACCCATGAATTCGTTCTATGGGAAAAGGCCCTCAGAGCATCCCTTCAAGGGAAAGAAGGGGCAATACTGCCTTCCGGATATCTCCAGGATGCAATGTCCCCCCACATCAAAGTCTCCGACAGCAGGTGGAGCGGTTATCAGAATCGCCCTGATACTTGGTACGGATACGGCTGGTTCATTGAAGGGAAAGAGCTGATCTACCACACCGGAGATAATGGAGGCTTTAAGGCGCTAGTCGCAAGAGAGCCGTCAAAAGATATAATGATTGCGATTTTCTCCTGCAGGGCAGACTGGGACAGATATGATCTTTGGAAAAAGATAGCATCACTCTTATAAGAGAATCCCAATCTATTTTGTATATTTGCATAATCTCAAACAACATTAGATGCTTACCGTACTAAAACTTCTCGGCGCAGTAGCATTGCTCATATTCGGAATGAAAACCATGAGCGACGCTCTCCAGAAAATGGCCGGTCCCCAGCTAAGGCATGTCCTCGGGACCATGACGACCAACCGCTTTACCGGAGTTCTCACAGGTATATTTGTCACCGTTGCCGTCCAGTCTTCGACAGCCACTACGGTGATGACCGTATCCTTTGTAAATGCGGGTCTTCTGACGCTTGCGCAAGCCATCTCCGTCATCATGGGAGCCAACATCGGCACGACGCTTACCGCGTGGATCATGTCCGCAGGCTTCTCTTTCAATATTACAAACTTCGTCTGGCCGGTATTTCTGATTGGCATCATTCTGATCAATATCAAGAAGCGCCGTTACCTTGGAGACTTCCTCTTCGGACTTGCCTTCCTGCTCTTCGCGCTTGGCACCCTCAATCTGACAGGAAGGGAGATGAATCTCGCCGGCAATCCCGCCGTAGTCAGTTTCTTCTCATCCTTCCCTACCGACAGTTATCTTTCCGTTCTTGCCTTCCTTCTGATTGGCTCCGTGCTGACTTTCTGCGTCCAGTCGTCCGCCGCACTGATGGCAATCACTATGGTTCTCTGTTCAACAGGGGTTCTTCCAATCTACCTCGGTCTTGCACTTGTCCTCGGCGAGAATATCGGTACGACCATTACCGCCAACCTTATTGCTATGTCGGCCAATGTCCAGGCTCGAAGGACTGCCCTATCCCACCTCGTTTTCAATGTTTTCGGTGTCATCTGGGTACTTGCTTTCTTCTATCCATTCGTAAGACTCGTATGCTCTATAGTAGGAGTTGACCCGGACGCCACTTCTCAGGATCCGACGAGGCTCACCTTCGTACTGGCGACTTTCCATACCCTGTTCAATGTTACTAACACATTGATTCTCATTTGGTTCATACCTCTTATCGAGAAATTTGTCTCCAAAGTCATCAAGCCGAGGCCTCAGGAGGATGACGAAGTATTCCGCCTTCGTTATATCCAGAGCGGTATTATCAAGACTCCTGAAATCTCAGTTCTCCAGGCCCAGAAGGAGATTGGACTTTTCGGTGACAGGATAGTGAAGATGTATAAGATGGTCGAGTCCATGCTCGCGGATGAAAACAAGGACTCCTTCGAAAAGAAGATGGAAAGGGTGGAGAAGTACGAGCAAATCACCGACAACATGGAGGCGGAGATAGGAAAATATCTCTCAGAAGTCAGTAAGGCCCATCTTTCTGATGACACAAAGGGAAAGATCCGCGATATGCTCCGCGAGGTGAATGAGCTCGAGAGTATCGGCGACAGCTGCCTTGCAATAGGCCGCGTTCTCAAGCGCAAAGCCGGCACAGTCCATATCGACGACGACCTTTATTCAGAGCTTGAAGCTCTCTTCGCCAAGGCCGGTGCATATATCGACGCGATGCGGCTGAAACTGGACGACAGGGATGCCGAAATCGACATCAACCTCAAGAAGGAAATCAAAGCCGCCTGCCTGTCACTTCTGGATTCTGTCTCTGCAAAGGTGGATGCCAATATCCTTCCTTTCACTACCGGCACTATCTTGAATGACCTCGCCGAAGAAGTCCACACCCTTTCAGGATATGTCGAGAATGTAATTGAAGCCCGTTTGGGTATAGGCAGAATCACCGGCAACAGGACCCTCAAGAACACAATTTAATCCTCCTATGAAAGCCCAGCCATACCAAGAGGTTTCCGAAATCTCCCACCTTCCGGCACCGGACAGCACCGGGTTCATTACCCACTATGTTTTCCAGTACATAGACTTCAACAAGGTTCCGCAGTATGTCGCCGCCGGGCATAGGTTTTCAGACTGCTGCTTCCTGGGATGTGAAATCCCGTCCGAGATGGAAGACCAAATCGGGAGGACTTGTCTTCTGTTCCCGAGAATGGGACGCACTTACAATGTATTCAGGAGCAGGTTGTACTCAGGAGAGGATCTATATGAGGGATATGACCCCGAGAACGAAGACAGTTTCGCCACCTGTTTCGACTCAAGGGTCTTTACCGACTACAAAGAGAAAGGAAAGGATTGTACAGATATCCGCGAGACTCTTGGGAGGACTCTTCACGACAGGGCTATGAGTGATGCGATGAATGCCTTCCTGAGCAGATTCGACCCAAAACAGGTTGTCGCCATTATGGGAGGGCACTCCCAGCGACGCACAGACGCTTCATATAAAAGGGTTGCCCTCATCAGTAAGAGTCTCACCGAAAAGGGGAAGCTGATGGCCTCCGGCGGAGGTCCCGGAGCCATGGAGGCCACTCATTTCGGCGCTTGGATGGCAGGAAGGACCCTGGAAGAGTTCGAAGAGGCTCTTGAGATTCTTTCCGTCGCCCCTACTTTCAGCGACGAAGGATGGCTTAGATCAGCTTTCGAAGTCAGGAAGAAGTTCCCTCAGAGCAAGTACTGCAGTCTTGGCATTCCGACATGGTTCTATGGTCACGAACCTGCCAGTCCCTTTGCAACCCACATCGCTAAATACTTCTATAACAGCGTTAGGGAAGATACCCTTCTGTCCATCGCAAAGGGCGGAATAATATACTCCCCCGGATCGGCAGGCACTATTCAGGAGATATTCCAAGATGCCGCCCAGAACCACTATGCGACATTTGGTGACCCTAGTCCAATGGTCTTCCTCGGAGTTGACTTCTTCACCCGCGAAGTGCCCATCTACACTCTCATGGAAGATCTTCTGCAAAGAGGAAAATACAAAGGCCTGATGCTTTCTGTAACCGACGATATGCAGGAAGCGATTGACACTATCATGGCCTTCCCCACTCCCGCTCAATATCATACATCTTTTGTATCTGAGAAGGGCGGAGAATAGTCCTGAACTGCTCATATCTTTCTTGTATGATTGATAGATGGAGATGAAAGCCTCCTTATGAGCCTTATCTACGTCAATCTTGGCGCAGATTCTTTCTGCCGCCATATGGATTCTTTTCTGAGCATCGGTGCTCTGGGCATAGGCGGGGACAGGAGGGGGGCAGGGAAACAGATTTATAAGCAATCGCCCCTACAGACATCTGTAAGGGCGATTTTGAGGTGCATAGCGGAATCGAACCGCTGTCCCAGGTTTTGCAGACCTGTGCCTAACCACTCGGCCAACGCACCATAAGGGATTACAAATATACAATCTTTTTTGTGAATCTCCAAAATTTACTCGACATAAAGGAGCAAACCTTTCAGGTACTCTCCTTCTGGATGGTATATATTCACGGCATGGTCTGCCGGTTGATTCATCCTGTCCAGAATACGCACACTGCGTCCTGTCTGGGCGGCAGCCGAGAAGACAGCAAGGGCGAAAGCCTCTTTATCTACGACCTGCGAGCAGCTGAAAGTAAAAACAAGTCCCCCCGGGGCAACCTTTGAAATCGCTGAGGCATTGAGCCTCTGATAGGCCCTGAGGGCATTATTAAGAGCTCCGCGATGCTTGGCAAATGCCGGCGGATCCACGATGATAAGATCATATTTCCCGTCGGGAACATTCCGAAGGAAGTCAATGGCGTCTTCGCAATATGAAGTATGCATCGAGGGATCGAAACCATTTAAGGCGACATTCCTGTCCACCATGTCCATCGCCTTCCTGGAACTGTCTACCGAATCGACATGGACCGCACCGCCCGAAAGGGCGTAGATGGAGAAACCTCCGGTATAGCAGAAAAGGTTGAGCACATTACGGGAGGAGGCATATTTTCTTACCGCCGCCCGATTCTCTCTCTGGTCGAGGAAGAAACCGGTTTTCTGGCCTTCCGTCCAGTTGACAAGGAATTTGCACCCGTTCTCAAGCACTGTCATCTCGTCGGAAGAAAACCCTTCAGTCTTATAGAGATAGCCGTCCACAAGGTCGAGGCCTGCTTTGAATGGAGCCGTCCCCGAACTTTTGTCATAGACAGCCTTGAGGCGGTCGCCATAGACCTTTCTGAGAGCCTCTGCAATCTGTTTTTTAGCCCTGAACATGCCGACAGAGTGGGCCTGCATGACACAGACTCCGTCATAATAATCAATGATAAGGCCGGGAAGATTGTCGCCTTCCCCATGTACAAGGCGATAGCAGGTGGTCGATTCACTGCCGTCAAGACATACCGCCTTTCTCTCTTCGAGAGCCCTGAAGATCATCTTCTCATAGAAATCGTCCTTCAGCACATCCCCATCGAAACTAAGGACTCTGACAGCTATGGAGCCTATCTGATAATGTCCATATGCCAGGAAAGACCCGTCGGAGGCGAATACCCCGACAATATCGCCCTCTGCGGGATGACCGGAAATATCTGCTATCGCCCCGGAGAACACCCAAGGGTGGAAACGGCGAAGGGACTCTTCCCTACCGCGCTTTAGGATTATCTTGTCCATTTGTCAATTTTTTATACATCTCAAGACACACCCAGGCATCAGTCGCAGCATACCTCTGCTGAGCATCAGACAGAGTCTCGGCCTCCCAATTAGACAACTGCTGGGTCTTTGAAATCTTGATTCCTAGAATGATTGCAGACATCTTCTTGACCGACTTATCCTCTATTCCATAGTTGCCGACCTCCTTCTGGAGATCCACGAAAGAGCCGGCAACAAAACCATGTACATGCTGGAGACCACGGATATCATCATTTATTGCAGCCCCAACCTTCGTTATCTCGGGATTTGCAAGTAGGGCACATAAGCGGTGCGGCATCCCGATTTTATTGAGCCTGAAAAGAAATGCCTTGGTAGGACCGGAAAGCTGAAGAAGGGAAACATCGTATCGAGGAGAATCTGCGGAGAATGTAGGCCGAGTCTCCGTATCGAATCCGAGAACTTTTTGTTTCTTAAGATACTTTATAGCCTCTCCGAACTCGAATCCGAGAGAATCGATGACCGTTATCTCTCCGGGAAAAGAAGTCAGCGGAAGGGCCGCTATTTCTTCGTTGCTAATTGTGCTCTGAAACATAGAAAGGCTTGATTGCTACCGTGTTGACATCTATGAACTGCCCTATCTCGGCGGACATGTAACGATCTGAAAGACCTATCAAGACGGGATCCCCTGATTCGGACTCCTCCGTCTGGAAGAAACGAGCCTTGGGATAAGCGATGTTATGGGTAAAACGATTCTCCTTCCTCATCATGCGATAACATGACTCCGTTAGAGCATCGATAGGATCAATTATACGGAAATTCTTGGAAAGGAGCTTATTAATATTATAGTCTTCCTCAGTAAGCTCTTTCCTTATCGATTCGACAGAAAGATAAAGGGCATCGATATCCACTCCATAGTCGTCGAGAATAAGTACAGAAAGAGGATCTTTTCCTTCGGTTATATATTTGGCAAGAAGACTTCTGAGCCTCGATGACACGTCTCCAAGGGGCTCAGGGACAATGACAGAGACTTTAGAACCCTTTGCGAGTCTGGACCCGAGCACCTTTTGATAAACAAAGGATTGCGCTACATCATTATCCGCCCATACGACAACATTTGCCGGCTCTTTGTTCCCGATGGCCTCACTGGCGGCAAAAACAGGAGAAATGACTTTGGCCTTCTTTCCTGCCATCTTGAAGAGAGTATCCACATCCTGCTGTCCGTAGAGGGAATTGAGAGATGAAGAAAGAACGAATATCTTGGAAGATGACTTACGAAGTTTCGCATCCTTGTTGAAAGGAGTTATATAGCAAGCTGTATCCACGGCAGCAATGACATTCCGAAGTATGGCCTCACGAAGACTGTCGGTATCGCTGGCGATAAAATGCTCGTAAGGATCATTGTAAGCATCCAAAATAACGTCAAAAGACTCTCCCGAGAAGTCCGGAAGCCCGTCCTTGGCCACTTTTCCGTCGATATTGTCAAACTTATCCGATGAGACAAAGCGCTCTGCCAGCAGAATAGACTTTTCAGGCTCTCCGATGATGGCTATTGTCCCAAGCGAACCAATATCATGATAGCCTTTTATCAGGGAGAATGTACCCGTAGAGTCCTTGACCGTCTGCCTGACAAACTCCAGAAGGTCTTTATCATCGGTATTGCCCCTCTTGCAAGACATGGCTGCGAAGGAGAGAATCGCAAGCAGAGGAATTATCAACTTTTTCATATCAAATAAGTTTTGATTGGCAAATATAATCATTATTGTCCTCCAATGCAATCTTCCTGATCATCGGCGCAAGCATCGAATACACATACTCCTCTTCCATAAAATGAGTTCCCTCATAGAGCTTGTAAGAATCTCCAAAAAGCTTTTTCCATGTCCGGATCCTTACAATTCCGCTGCGGCGATAATGGTCCCTGGTACCAAAAAAAGCGAAAAAGAATCCTCCTTCTTTTGCCGCAGCTAGTGCATCCTCCAGATGTGCCTTATATTTTCTCAGTACATCGTAGGAGAAATCCAGTTTCTGCCGATCTCCATCTTTAGGATGCCAGATTCTCCCGCAAAGAGCTTTCACAAATGGAATCTTCGAAAGAAAAGCAAGCTTGTACAGATACCTTGGAGCATCAAGCGAAGGAGAAACGAAAATATGGGGGATATTCCTGATTCGAAGAGCTTGGACAGAGCCGAGAGATTCTCCGACAACGACTGACGGACGAAGTTCTCTTACCCAAGAGAGAATCTCTTCCCGCCCCTTTTCCGGGTCAAAGTCATACGTTCGCACAACTACTCTAAGTGGTTCATCTCTCGAAGAGAAATAGCCTTCCAGAAGCCTTGGGATGCGACTGTCGCCGCCTCCGCCCATCCCATGAACGTACAAAATAGTCTTATTCCCCTTATCCATCTTTGCAAATTTACAATAATTCATTTAAATTTGTGAAATAAGTGGTGTATCTAACTCAAACACAATATGAATATCAAATCTTTCATTGCAATTGCCGCTTCATTGGCGCTTTGCTCCTCCTCTTTTGCACAGGTCAAACCGACCGCAGCAAAACCATCCGACTACGAATTCAAAACTGTCAAAGAGATTCCTGTGACTTCTATGAAGAACCAGTATCGCAGCGGTACCTGCTGGTGCTTCTCAGCTCTTTCTTTCCTCGAATCAGAAGTTATCAAGGCAAAGGGCATAAAGGACGAAGCCCAGTACCCGGATTTCTCCGAGATGTTCATAGTCCGCAATGCTTATCGTGACAGGGCGGAGAAGTACGTAAGGCTCAATGGTTTCCTCAATATGGCAGCCGGTTCAGGCTTCGGCGATGTGCTCCAGGTTGTAAGAGACTACGGCCTTGTTCCGCAGGAGGCTTACTCCGGGATGAACTATGGCTATGACCTTCCTGTCCAGGGCGAGCTCGATGCTGTCCTGAAAGGCTATGTAGAAGCTGTCGTCAAGAATCCCAACCGCCAGCTTACTCCCGTTTGGAAGAAAGGTTTCGACGGCATCTTGAACGCTTACCTCGGAGAGGTTCCTGAGACCTTCACAGTGGGCGGAAAGGAATATACACCTGAGACCTATAGAGATGCCATGGGAATCAATCCCGACGACTATGTCAATATCTCCTCATTTACCCACCATCCTTTCTATTCCCAGTTTGTTATCGAGGTCGAGGACAACTGGAGATGGTCTCCTTGCTACAACCTTCCTCTCGATGAATTCATGGCCGTTATTGACAACGCAATCGACAAAGGCTACACTGTTCTATGGGGCGGAGATGTAAGCGAAGCCGGCTTTACACGCGACGGACTCGCTGTCCTTCTTGACACCAATGCGAAGCCGACATCCGGCTCGGATCAGGAGCGCTGGGTAGGAAAGTCCGAAGAGAAGAAAGCAGAGGAGGAGAAGCCGAAGGAACTCCCCAAGGAGCTTGAGGTCACTCAGGAGACTCGTCAGCAGGGCTACGACAACAAGACCACTACCGACGACCACGGCATGCACCTCTACGGTACAGCGGTTGACCAGAACGGCACCAAGTATTATCTGATCAAGAATTCATGGGGCGAGACCGGAGCCTTCAAGGGCGTATGGTACATGTCCGAGAATTTCGTCAAAGCTAAGACCCTCAACTTTGTAGTCAACAAGAACGCCGTTCCTAAGGATATCCGTAAGAAACTCGGTATCAAATAGATGAGTATCAAAAAGCATATTCCCAATACGATCACTTCCATGAACCTCCTCTCCGGGGTCCTGGGAGTGATCTTCACATTGGAAGGCCGTATCGATATTGCCTTCCTTCTAATGCTGGCAGCAGCCGTTTTCGACTTTTTCGACGGCTTTGCCGCAAGGCTACTCCATTCATATTCAGATATCGGTAAGGAACTGGATTCTCTTGCCGATATGGTGAGTTTCGGAGTACTTCCGTCCATAATGCTCTATAAGACGATGGATATTGCCAGTGCCGGATGGACAAAGTATATTGTTCTCATCCTCGCCGTATTCTCGGGACTCAGGCTGGCAAAATTCAATATAGATGAGCGCCAGACCTCTTCTTTCCTCGGACTCGCCACTCCTTCTTCCGCCATAATCTGCGGTTCCCTCGCCTATTTCATTCAGGCGACAGATAAGTCATGGACCTCGACAATAGCAGGATCTGCATGGATACTTCCCCTTCTATCCATCATCCTTGCGGCCCTTCTGGTAAGCGAGATTCCAATGTTCTCAATGAAGATAAAAAAAGGCGGCAAGTTTCTTGACACGAAACGTACCGTCTTCTTTAGCGTCGCAGTTATCTGCTTGGTAATCACTCTAGTACTACAAGCTAATTGGAGCTTTGCTTTACTTCTGATCTTCCTGTTTTACATAGTCGAAAACTGCGTTTTCGACCTGGTCCCTAATAGTTGTCCGGACGAAGCATAAAGTAGCTCTTCGCGTGCTTGCAGACAGGGCAGATTTCGGGTGCTTTCTTGCCGATCACAATGTGGCCGCAGTTGGAGCACTCCCACATCATATCCTCATCCCTTGAGAATACGAGTCCGCCTTCGATATTGGCAAGGAGTTTTCTGTAACGCTCCTCGTGGGTCTTCTCGATGGCGCCGACCTTCTCGAAGAGGAAGGCGATGTCATTGAAACCCTCTTCTTTTGCGACTGCTGCAAACTCGGCATACATATCAGTCCACTCAAAGTTCTCTCCGTCAGCTGCATCTGCAAGATTGACGGTAGTGTCGGGAATCTCTCCGCCGTGAAGAAGTTTGAACCAAATCTTGGCGTGCTCTTTTTCATTCTTGGCAGTAGCTTCGAACATCTCGCCGATCTGGACAAACCCGTCCTTCTTTGCCTTCGAAGCATAATAGAGATACTTGGTATGAGCCTGGGATTCTCCCGCAAATGCGGTCTTGAGATTGGCCTCTGTCTTTGATCCTTTAAGTTCCATATGATCCTTTAATTTGAATTGTTATAAAATAATCTCATTAAGTGTTCACAAAGATATGAATTTTTAACTAATTTTGCATATAAGAAATAACTTTTGGTGTTATTATTTATAATTCATTGATTGGAAAGCGATAAAACATATAAGTTAAAAGGAGTAACAAAAAAGTTAACAGCCTCACAGTCGCCTAAACGGACGAATAGGAGACCTATTTCGGACACAAAGAGCAGTTCTCGAAAAAAAATTACCGGACGAAAGGCCAAGGGGAAGAAAATAAGCCCATGGATAGTTGCAGGGATTGTCGCTCTTTTTGGAATCTTCTTCGTCTTCCCCTATCTATTCAATGAAAACAATTCCGAGACTGGGGACATTGTGCCCGAGGGGGCTTACCAGTTCTGCCTCGACATATCGCACCATAACTCGTCCGATATAGTCTGGGATTCTCTTGCTGTCGTCATCGACCAGGACAGGAGAACAAGAAGAAATATCGAAGACGGAAAAGAGATTAAAAAGATATCAACCGTGATTATCAAGGCAACAGAGGGGACAAGGATGAAAGACAAGAAATTCGATGAGTTCTGGGAAAAAGCGGCTGACTCCCCTGTCCGCAGAGGAGCCTACCATTTTTTTAGGACATCAACAGATCCTTCTGAGCAGGCAGACAATTACATAGGCACAGTCGGTAAGCTTCGCCATAGCGATTTTCCGCCCGTTCTTGACCTTGAAGTAATGCATAAAGGATGCACACGAAAAGAATTAAATGACAAGGCTTTAATCTGGCTTAAAAAAGTCGAGAAGCACTATGGCAGAAAGCCGGTTGTCTATACTCCCGACAGCTACGCGAAAGATATCCTCTCAGATGAGATAAAATACCATTATCCCATCTGGGTTGCCCACTATGGGGTCGCTGCCCCAAATTATAAAGATTGGAAGATGTGGCAGTTTACAGACAAAGCTGTAGTACACGGAATCAAAGGGAAGGTCGATCTCAGCGTTGTCCGCTAATAAGCAATGGCCTCCGATTCATAATCAGACATAAGGAATGTCTTATTATCGGAAGGTTCGACTTCACCTCTCAAATATCTCTCATAGAAATCCTGGAATTTCGGCTGGTAGAAGGGATAAGAGTCAAAAATATCGCCCTTACCTTCCATCCTGGGATCTCCCTGCTCCTTCAACTTCGACACCAATAGGGCATTCATGGCCTCTATTCGGGCTTTATCCGAATCAGAAAGGTTATTGACGCACATCGGATCATCCGGAAGATAATAAAGCTCGTATTCGGGCCGGAATCCCATGCAACAGTGCCAATACGTTGTATCCGCGCCCTCGCGGCGGAGGTTCAGAATAGATGTTTTGGTCGGAGAGCTGTCACAGTCGCGGTAACCGGTTTCAGGATTTCCTGCCGGCCAGAGCCATGGCTTGAAGTTATGTATATAAAGATACCCGTCCTGAAGGAGAGCGCGAATCGGATAGCCCTGATTATCGGGGCGAGCGTCGTCATGCCGTTCCCTACCAAGGATGAGATAATCACGGGAATTAACGGGCTTATTAGCCAGAATATCAGTTAGTTCCGTCCCATAGACGGGGTCCATTCCTATCTCTTCCGCACCCACTCCGGCAAGCTTAAGAATTGTCGGAGTAATATCCACCAGGGAGACATAGTCGTCGCAGACGCGTCCTGGCTTCCGGATTCCTCCCGGCCACATCATAGCCATCGGCAGATGAGTAGAATGCTCGTACGAGTTCTCCTTCCTTCTCGGGAAAGGCATCCCGTTGTCAGATGTCCAGATAATCAGAGTATTATTCAGCTGCCCCTTTTCACGGAGCATATCTATGGCCTTTACGATATAGGCGTCATAATACTCTATCTCATAAGCAAAATCCAGAAGGTCTGTACGGACCTCCTCATTGTCTGGCCAATATGGAGGAATATCCGTCACATCGGAAAGACTCTTCCCGGTAAGAGACAGACCGGTTCCATACTGATACTTCCGGTGCGGTTCCCTTATTCCCATCCAGAAAATCCAAGGCTCGCCATTGTCATCAGAGAGGAAATCTGCAAAGTTCGCGGCGTAGTCCCATTTGCCGAGCTCGGTGGTCGGAGGAGATGCAACTTCTCTCTTCTGATAAGGCTTTCCTGTCAACTGGCGCTTCTTTCCATTTCTCTTCCCCGGATCGCCGGGAGCCCATCCCTTTCCTGTGAAGCCGGCCCTGTACCCATTCTCTCCCAATGCTTCAAATAATGTGAGATATCTATCATTCGGCCAAGGAGTTATATGATTGCCAGCTTCCTCCAACTGCCACGAATACCTACCAGTCAAAAGGCCGGCCCTCGAAGGGGCAGACTTGGCATTCGGAGTATAGCAGTTGTTAAACAGAATCCCATTTTCGGCGACAAAGTCAAACCCGGGGGTCCTTACCCAGTCGCATCCATAGGCCCCCGCATAAGGGTAGGACTGGTCATCTGAAACTATTAGGAGAATATTCGGTCTTGTCCCTATGAGAGACTCCCCTCCCTTTCCGGCACAGCCGGCAGCGATGAGAGGAATCATACCGATGAGAATCTTCTTGTCCATAATAATGTGGTTTACTAAGCCTGAAGGCGGTCCAGATGGCAAAGGATAAGGTTGCCGTCCCCGTCACGAAGATGCATCCCATTTCCCCTGCAGAAGCGGAAATATTTGCATGAAGCGCATTTATCCTTTTTCATCCACGATCTGTCGCGGAAGACGGCATAGCGGCTATTCCATATTTCCATAAAATCGTCTCCTGCGTAGAGATTGCCTTGATTATAATCGGCCCTGATAGATGGACATGCCGAGAAAGATCCGTCGGCAAGGACAGATCCGACAGTCACCCCTGCATTGCACATGTAGAAACCGTCCCTCACATCGCCCTCGAAGTTACCAAGAAAGCCCTCACATCCGTATGAGGCCATGATCCGACCTTCTTTCCTGGTATCTCTGATGAACTCCATAAGGCCCCTGAACTGATCCTTGTCAAGCTGAAGCTCGGGATCATCTGCGGCCCGGCCGACCGGGAAAACAGTGAACAGGCGCCATGATTTGAGACCGAGACCGATAAGGAATTCCTTGAGCCTTGGCAGTTCCTGGAAGCTCCTTTTATTGACACATGTCACTACGTCAAATTCTATCTCTCCGGAGTCTATGACCATCTTGATCGCTGCCGCAGCCCGTTCAAAACTCCCTTTTCGGCCCCTCATCCAATCGTGGTTGTCCCCTATCCCGTCGAGACTGATTGTCATCGCCCGAAGGCCGCTGGCAAGGAGCCGCTTGTTCCTTTCCGGAGTCAGCGCATAACCATTGGTTACCATCCCCCATGGGAAACCCTTATCATAGATAGCCTTACCGCATTTATCAAGATCCGGCCTCATGAGCGGTTCGCCGCCGGTAACATTGATCATCACCTTGTGGGGATCGCACTCCTTTGAGACCGAATCGAGAACCTTCAAAAAGTCCTCGATGGGCATATCTTTGACGGAAGAAATTGCCTTACAGTCACTTCCGCAGTGACGACAGCTGAGATTGCAGCGAAGTGTACATTCCCAGAAAAGCTGCCGAAGCGGGTGTTCTTCGATCACCCCGTCCTGCAACTTTTTAACCATCTCAAGAGCGATCAGCCGCCTAAGTGAAAGCCTTTCAGCCATTTATTTATCGGACTTTTCCATTTTTACGGATATCTCTGACTCGTAGGCCCCATCATACCAATGTCCGTCGCCTTTCTTTGTCTGCTTAACTTCTCCGACGATCTCTTGCTTAACAAAGTTGCCGCCGTTCTCTTCCCCGTCAATATCCTCAATTACAAAGCCTACATCCATAGGGACAATCACGGTATCCCAGGAGCCGTATGCCTTTTCAAACTTCCCGTTCTCATCTGTATAGAGCGTATCTGTAGGAAGATAACCGTCATTCTCATCGTATAATACACCTGGCCTGTTATTAAGATGCCAATGTCTCTGGGAAACGACTCTTATGCCTTTTATCGGCTTGCCATCCACATCTGTCACCTCACCGAGAACCTTGAAATCGGCGTGAGGTTGACCGTATTCTACTCTTCCTAAACCAATAGTTTCGCATCCGGAGAATCCGAGAAGGGAAAGTATACTTCCGAATAGAAGTTCAATAAGGTGTCTTGCTTTCTTTTTCATTCCAATAGTTTTTATATTCCATTAAATCCGGAATATATAGAATCCTGCATCTAAAAATGCAAATATAAAAAAAAGACCGGACTCTTATCAAGGAATCCGGTCTTATTAAGGTATTTAGAAGAACTTACTTCGTGATAACCTTTGCCATTTCGAGGACCTTGTTGCTGTAACCCCACTCGTTGTCATACCAAGAGCAGACCTTTACGAATGTAGGATCGAGCTGGATACCAGCCTTCTCATCAAAGATGGAAGTGCGAGGATCGTTGCGGAAGTCGGTAGAAACGACAGCCTCGTTGGTGTAACCAAGGATGCCCTTGAGTTCGCCCTCAGAAGCCTCTTTCATTGCAGCGCAGATCTCCTCATAGGAAGCAGGCTTTGCAAGCTCGACGGTGAGGTCAACGAAGGAAACGTCAGATGTAGGAACGCGGAGCGACATACCGGTAAGTTTACCGTTGAGCTCAGGAAGAACCTTACCTACAGCCTTTGCAGCACCGGTAGATGAAGGGATGATGTTCTCGAGGATACCACGGCCGCCTCTCCAATCCTTCTTTGAAGGACCGTCAACGGTCTTCTGGGTAGCGGTAGCAGCGTGAACGGTGGTCATGAGGCCACGAACAACACCGAACTTGTCGTTGAGAACCTTGGTGATAGGAGCAAGGCAGTTGGTGGTGCAGGAAGCGTTGGAGATGATGTCCTGACCGGCATAGGTCTCATGGTTGACACCATAGACGAACATAGGAGTAGCGTCCTTTGAAGGAGCGGACATGATAACTTTCTTTGCGCCAGCCTCGATGTGCTTGCGAGCCTTCTCATCAGTAAGGAAAAGACCTGTAGACTCAACTACAACCTCTGCGCCTACCTCATTCCACTTAAGGTTTGCAGGATCCATCTCGGCGGTGAGGCGGATCTTCTTTCCGTCGACTACGAGCATGTTGCCCTCTACGGAAATGTCGTGGTTGAAATGACCGTGAACAGAGTCGAATTTAAGCATGTAAGCGAGATAATCAGGCTCGAGAAGATCGTTGATACCTACAACCTCGATTTCACCAGGGAAATTCTCGACAGCGGCACGGAAAACCATACGACCGATACGGCCAAATCCGTTAATACCAAGTTTTACCATAATAATTTTTAAAATTTATTGTTGTTGAACATATTTCAAACAAAATTGAGATTTTCTCAATTGCGTCGCAAATTTACGAAAAATTGTGATAATTCCGTATATTTGCATAGATTTTTTAAACAATTGATATATGGAAATTCTTATCTCCAATGATGACGGATACAAAGCCCCGGGCATACATGCCCTGGCAAGGGCAATGTCTAAACTCGGCAATGTCACAGTAGTTGCCCCAAAGAGGCATCAGAGTGCCATGTCGATGGCCGTCAACCTCGGTCTTAAGAAGCTGGCATTCAAAGAATTGCCCGATGAGGGCCCGGGGAAATGGTACTACCTTGACGGCACTCCCTCGAGCTGCGTTAAATTCGGTCTCGAATATATGTACCCTGACCGCAATCCGGACCTTGTGATCTGCGGTATCAATCATGGCACAAACGCCTCTACTGCTGCTAATTACTCCGGCACTCTCGGTGCGGCCGACGAAGGCGCCCTAAACTTCCGAAAGGCAATTGGAGTCTCCCTCTGCAATTTCCTTCCTGACGCCGACATGAGTGTCGTCGAGGAGATGATTCCGGGGATCGTCAAAAATCTTCTGGACAAATGGCCTGAAGGGAAATACGGACTCGTCTACAACATCAATTTCCCCGACCTCCCTGCAGATAAAATCAAGGGGGTACGCATCGCTTATCAGGGCAAGGGCCACTGGATCAAGGAGTTTGCTGATTGGGACTCGAGAGAGCTTGAAAGGCGATTTGGAAAGAGCATGGACACTTTCGGCGCCGCCAACGAGGCTCCCCTAGAGGAAGGTGAAAAAGCCTACCTTATGGTCGGCGATTTTATCGACGATGAGCCTGACGGAGTACTCGCAGACCACAAACTCAATGACGAGGGATATATCACCATCACCCCGAACACTATAGACAGAACTGATTATCAGGAGCTTAACCGCCTTGACATGATTTTTTAGATGAAGTACTACCTCATTGCCGGCGAAGCTTCCGGAGACCTGCATGGATCCAACCTTCTGAAGGGCCTCTACAAAGAGGACCCTTCCTGCAAGGCCAGATTCTGGGGCGGGCCTCTGATGGACGCAGCCGCAAAAGAGGCAGAAGGGGTCTCCTGCCTTGTTCGCGATTACAAGGAAGGGGCGGTGATGGGGTTTTCATCCATATTGAAAAATGCGCCGAAGCTGCTTGGGAACCTCCGCTCCTGCAAAGAGGATATCCTCGCATGGAAGCCTGATGCAATTATCCTCATCGACTATCCCGGATTCAATTTCAGGATAGCAGAATGGGCCCATAAGAAAGGATTCAAGGTATTCTACTACATCGCCCCGAAGGTATGGGCCTCGCGTGAAGGAAGGATCAAGAAACTCAAAAAATACGTCGACCGTCTGTTCATTGTTTTCCCCTTCGAGAAAGATTATTTCTCAAAGAAGGGCGTAGATTTCATCTATGAAGGGAATCCCATCATAGACGCCATCGACGACTCCCCTCTCATCTCGGAGTCAAGGGAGAGTTTCATGGAAAGAACAGGTATTGAGGATTGCCGCTATATCGCCCTCCTCGCAGGCTCCCGCCGAGGAGAGGTAAGCTCCATGATGCCCCCTCTCGCGGATTTTGTTGACAGGATGCACGCCCTCCCGGAATATTCTGATTATAAATTTATTATCGCCGGAGCTCCATCCCGCTCAAAAGAAGATTACTCAACCCTTCTAAGCGGAAGGGAGGATTTTGTAAAAATAGTTTTTTCAGAGACATATGCAGTAGTAAAACATGCCTCGGCCGCAGTAATAAACTCCGGCACAGCCTCTTTGGAAGCTGCAATAATAGGTACTCCACAGGTTGTTTGCTACTCCAGTTCCACGCTGTCATTTCTCATTGCCAGGCAGATAATTCGATCGACATATATCAGTCTCGGTAACCTGATTCTTCAGCGCCAGGCTTTCAAAGAGTTCATCCAGTATTACGCTACGGGTGAGAATATTCTCGTAGAAATCAGGCGCATCCTTGAAGACTCGTCTTACCGAGAGGCCATGCTTTCCGACTACGCTGAGATTCGCTCAGCCCTTGGAGGCAAGGGGGCTTCCGAGAGAGTCGCAAGTGCAATGGTAAAGGAACTACAATAGTATGAATATCAAGAAACTGCCACTCCTTGTAAAGGTCCTTATTGCGATACTTGTCGGTATCCTTCTTGGACTTTTCGTCCCAGAGGTTATCGTCCGCGTCATGAACACCTTCAATGCTCTTTTCGATCAGCTGTTGAAATTCATGATTCCGCTGATAATTATCGGCCTGGTAACACCGGCAATCGCAGATGTCGGAGACCATGCCGGGAGGCTTCTTGCCATTACCGTAGCCCTCGCCTACCTGTTCACTATCCTCTCGGGGCTATTCTCTTACGGATATAGCACCGCACTTTTCCCCTATTTTATAGATGAAGGGAGCCTTTCTTCATTGGAGGAGTCCGGGGCGGCATTCGCTCCTTATTTCTCTATTTCAATTCCTCCTCTCATGGATGTAATGAGCTCTCTCGTCCTTTCTTTCATCCTGGGACTGGGGATAGCCCTTTTCAAATCTCCATCGCTGAAAAAAGGGTTTGATGAGCTAAAGGATATTATCGTAATGACGATTGAGAATGTGATCATTCCACTTCTCCCTATTTACATTTTCGGTCTTTTCCTAGATATCACAGCCTCCGGCAAGATAGCTCCTGTACTTAAAGCGTTTATTGCAATAGTAGTGCTTATCTTCCTAATGAGTATCATTGTACTTATCCTGCAGTATTGCGTTGCCGGAATAGTTACCAAGCGTAATCCCTTTAAGCTTCTCGCAGGGATGCTTCCTGCATATTTTACCGCCCTCGGGACATCATCTTCAGCCGCGACCATCCCCGTCACTCTCAAAAGGGCTGTCGCAAACGGAGTTTCCGAACCGGTCGCCGGCTTTGTCATCCCTCTCTGTGCAACCATCCATCTTTCCGGGAGTACTCTTAAAATAACAGCTTGCGCCGTAGCCCTGATGATGATGCTGGGGATGCCCTTCAATTTCGGCCTTTTCCTCGGCTTTATCCTTATGCTCGGGATTACAATGGTCGCCGCACCGGGAGTCCCTGGAGGAGCCATTATGGCGGCACTCGGAGTACTTGGAACCATCCTCGGGTTCGATGCCCAACAGCAGGCAATGATGATAACCCTCTACATTGCCATGGATAGCTTCGGGACAGCCTGCAACGTTACGGGAGACGGGGCCATCGCCCTCATTATTGATAAAATAGCTTCTCGGAAGTAACTATGAATCAAAAATATAGACTTTTTGCGAGTGCCCTTCTGGCTCTTTTCCTCACCATCGGCCTCAATGCCCAAGAAAAGGGGCATAATATCATGGGGTTTGCCCGATGGAGCCATGTAATCGACGGACACGGCATCTATGACGAGATTCTTCAAAGCTACAACTATCCACTCGGAGGAATCCAGTTCGGTTTTGATACCCACCCGAAAGACAGCAGCTACTATGCCTCGGCATGGAACTTCCCCCATTTCGCTCTCGGGGCGTCTTTTGCCAATATGGGAAGCCTCGATTTCAAGAACGATTCCCGCCTAGGGAACATAGTAAATCTCTATGGCTCAGCTCGTTTTGATATTATTAGGAACTCTATCATAGCCGTTTCCCCTGTTCTCGAATTAGGATTCGCATACTCTCCGGTGAAATATCATTTCCATTCCAACGCCCACAATCTTTTCATCGGGTCGAACGTATTTTTCGACCTTGGAGCCGGACTTGAGACGGCCTTTCATGTGACCCCACATTGGGATATTGCCCTGACTGCGTATCTGACCCACCATTCCAACGGAATGCTCCGCGTCCCCAACTGGGGCATAAACGAATTCTCCGCTGGAGGGGCGCTAAGATACAATCTCACTCCCGTTTATACCGGAAAACGAATAAGAATGAGAGAGCCCGAGTACCGAAAAGGTCTTCAATGGAACATCTACGCTGCAGGAGGTGTCCATAGCTGCGATGTCGAACTTAAAGCGCTTAGAAAAAGCTATGAGAATGGTAAGGTCAATCCGGATGATTCATACAGAATACCGGCACGCCCTCGGCTCCTTGCAGGAGTCGAAGGAGTATGGAGATACTCTCCCCTTTTCGCCGCTGGAATGGGCCTGGAAGGCAATTACGCCTGGAATGACTACAGAAACAGCGATCTAGTCCTCAAAGGAGAAGAAGATCCAGCCGGATACTCCCCCTTCTATGCAGCAGCCTATCTCACTCATGAGTTCTACTACAACAGGCTGTCATTCCACATTATGTGGGGACTGTATCTTTACAAGAAGACCGGTCTTACCGAAGATATGGGAAAGACCTTCCAGAGGGTCGGAGCCCGCTACCATTTCTCACAGAATGGAAAACTCTACGCCGGGCTTGATATGAGGGCTCATTACTGCGACCGCTCATACTGTCTCGAGCTCAGCATTGGAATGACACTTTAGCGGCAGGTTATTTCCGCTAATAGTTCCTTGGGCCAAATATAGCCGAACCTATTCGGACTAATGTAGCTCCGTATTCGACAGCAATTCTCCAGTCTGACGACATTCCTATCGAAAGTTCGGTAAAGTCTACAAGAGACGGAAACTCTTCATTAATACGACGTTTCAGTCTTGCTATCCTTTCAAAATCGGCCCTGATTATCGTCTCGTCGTCGGTATTGGTCGCCATTCCCATCAATCCCCTTATTCTGACTCCGGAGTAGCAGCTTACTGGCCGCTCCTTGTCGGTTTCGTAGGACTGACCACCTAAAGGACGTGCCACCCGCGGCACGGAAGCGGGAGGGGCCCATTTATGGGAGGGGTCGGACTTGTCCGACTCCTGAAGGTGGTCAGTCCTACGAACAAAGGAGGGGCCACCTAAAGAAGGTACCACCCGCGGCTCGGAGCCTATCGACCGGCAGACAGACAGAATCTCCTCTTCGGAAAGACCGGACTTAGTCTCTTCGGCCCCAAGATGAAGCTCCAAAAGGATATTGACAGGATTGCCGCCCTCTACCGAGCGTCCGTTCTCCAGGGCCCACTTATCTATTGCATCAAGAAGATGGATCGAGTCCACCGATTCAACCAGAGCAGCATATGGAAGAACAAGCTTCAGCTTATTGGTCTGGAGGTGACCGATGAAATGCCACTCCACATCAGACGGCATCTGAGGGACTTTCGCTGCAAACTCCTGAGGCCGATTCTCCCCGAAAACCCGCTGCCCTGCGGAATAGGCCTCCTCAAGAGCAGAGACAGGGTGAAATTTGGAAACTGCCACAAGGCGCACACCCTGTGGCAGTTCCGTAAGAATTGAATGAATGTTATCGGCTATCATAGCTTAACGCCTCTTACCGCCCTTTTGCTGCTGCTTTGCCTGCTGGGCCTGCATCTGACGCTGCATCTTCTGGGCTTCCTCAAGACGCTGCTGCCACTTTGACTTCGGAGCAGGCTTGTTCGCGGTAGCCTTCAGCTTCGCCTGAATCTCCTCCGGATGAATGAAGAACTTCTTGATCACCCAAGTTTCACCCATCGTAATGAGGTTGGAAAGGAGGTAATAATAGCTAAGACCGGAAGAAAGGTTGTTACAGATGAAGAACATCATGATAGGCATCATCCAGATGCTCATGAACTGCATCATCTTCGCATTGGGGTCGTTCCCGCTCATCTGGGAGCCCGTAACGAACTTCGAGTAGAGGAACATGGAAACGGCCATAAGCAGCGCGAATAGAGAGATATGGTCCCCGAGAAGAGGGATCCTCGTCCCGAAATCGACTATGGAGTCGTATGCGCTAAGGTCTTCCGCCCAGAGGAACGGCTGCTGACGCAGCTCGATTGATGCCGGGAAGAAGCGGAACATCGCCCACAGAATCGGGAACTGAAGGAGCATCGGGAGACATCCTCCCATCGGGGAGATTCCGGCCCTCTTGTAGAGGTCCATCGTCGCCTGCTGCTTCTTCATTGCATCCTCCTGTTTGGGATACTTTTCGTTGAGTTTGTCGATCTCCGGCTTGATCGCCTGCATCTTCGCAGACGAAGAATATGACTTATAGGCGAACGGGAGAACCACAATCTTGATGAAAATGGTCATCAGGAGAATGATGATACCGAAGTTGGAGATAAACTTATGGAGCCAGTCGAAGAGAGGAATAATTACGAATCTTGTGAACCAACCGACAAGCCATCCGCCTAGAGGGATAACCTTCTCATACTTGTGGTCATAAGTCTTTAGAGTCTTGAAGTGGTTGGGGCCGAAATAGAACTCGAACGGGATAGAGATATTATCCGATCCCGGAGTGAACTCAGTCCTCATCTTGGCGCTGCAAGCCATCAAATCATGGCTCTCATCGCCTTCAGGAACATATTCGATCTTGAAATCGCCCGAGATGAACTCCTTCGGGGCCCTCATGAAGGCGGAGAAGAACTGCTGCTGGAAAGCGAACCACTCTATCTTGCTGTCAAACCTCTTGGATCCATTTCTGGAATTACCGATATTCTCCGGCTTCTTGTCTCCGGGGAAATAGTAATTGAGGCGGGAGTACTGAGTTTCATTCTTATAGCCCTTCTCCATTCGAGGCATGGTCACGTCGAAATCGACGTCCATAGAGATCACATTCCTCGGGATGAGGTCTTTCATTCCGACGAAGGAAATCCTGTCGTCGACATCATACGAGCCCTCATTTAGAACATAACGCTGCTCTATGTAGCCTCCATTGGAGAAAGGAAGCCTCATCACAAGTACACTGTCGGAAGATTCCTCGGGAATATAGTTGAAATTGAACTTCCTGGTATCAACTGCTGTGGGGGCGTATACTACGAAACCGAGCTGAGCCTTGCCATCCTTGAAAAGATAGAGATCACTCTTGTCGTAGTTGAGATAATCCTTGACCTGAACCGAGTATGGCTGAGCGCCTTTAGTTGTAAAGACTATTGCGAGCTTGTCATTCTCGAGGGTATGGAAGGACTCCGTCCCAGCCGCAGCCACATTGAGAAGAGAGTCAGTATAGAAAGCAGTATTATCGCCTTCAGCGGCACCGGGAACGGCATTCTGAACGGCCAAAGTGTCGTTCGGATGCTCTTTAAGGTATGCCTGGCGGATACTGTCCTGACGGATCTGCTCAACCTGGGCGATTGAATCTATCTGCGCCTGATACTCGATCTGCTTCTTATATTCCCTAGACTGGTATCCGAAGAAACCAATCATTATAAGGCCTATGAGAATAAATCCGATTACTGAATTTCTGTCCATTTTCTACTCTTCCGAAGCCTCTTCCTCTTTCTTTTCGATCTCGCGGATCTTAGCCTCGAGCTCCTTGAGCTCTCCCTTGGCTGAATCAATCCTTTCCTGCATGAGCTTGATCATGGACTCTGCCGACTTGGAAGCTGAAAAGAATCCGATATTGTTCTCATACGTAGCGACATCCTGCTGGAGTTTGGTATACTTCTCAACAAGGATATCCTTCTCGGTCTTGGGGCCTCTCTGAGCGCGTCTGTCGCCTCTCTGAGCACCGCCGCGAGGACCACGGGCATTGAAGGAAGGGAATTTCTCCTGGAGAGCCTTGCGGTAAGCTTCATTGACCGCATCCTTCTCCTTGAACGGGACAAATCCGATAGCGGCCCACTTCTCGGCGAAGTCGCGAGCTGCGGCATTATCGGTCTCCTCGTCGCCTGAAAGGACATAAGCCTCAATCTCGGCTATAACGGCCTTCTTTGCCTTGAGGTTGCCATAGAAATCATTCTCCGGCTTAGCGTGCTTATCCCTCTCATTGAAGAATTCATCGCAAGCGGCACGGAATCTCTTCCAAAGCTGCTCGGATTTCTTGCGAGGAACTGCACCTATCTCCTTCCACTGCTTCTGGAGTGCGATAAACTGGTCGGAGGTCTTCTTCCAATCTGTGCTGCTCTTAAGGGCCTCAGCCTGCTCGATAATGGCGAGCTTCTTCTCCATATTCTCGTTCATACTGCTCTTGAACGTAGAATAATACTCTCTCTTACGCTCGAAGAACTTATCGCATGCTGCGCGGAAACGATCGTAAATCTTCTGATTCTCCTTCCTTGAAGCGAACCCGATCTTACGCCACTCGGCCTGGATTTCTTCAATCTGGCGGGAGCAGTTATTCCACTCATTGGATGAGGTAATCTCCTTATCTGCAATTTCTTCCACCTTTTCGCAAAGGGCGGTCTTGGCGACAAGGTTCTCGGCCTGCTGGCTCTTCAGTCCTTCGAAATGGGCCTGATACTTTTTATTAATAACAGCGGTTGCAGCCTTGAAACGATCCCAGATTGACTCACGGAACTCCTTAGCCACCGGTCCGAACTCCTTCCACTGCTCATGAAGCTTCTGAAGCTCCTTGAAAGCCTCGACTACATTCTCATCCTCGGCAAGCTGCTCGGCCTGCTCGCAGAACTTCTCTTTCGCCTCGAGGTTCTTCTTGAAATCGAGGTCGCGAAGCTCTCGGTTGATCTGGACCAGGTCGTAGAACTTCTCTACATAAAGCTGATAAGTATCGTTGACATCGCGGAAGGCAGTAGCGGGAACAGGCCCGATCTCTCTCCAACGGTTCTGGATTTCACGGAACTTAGGGAAGAGATCCTTCATGTCTTCCTGGGTCTCTATAAGAGCCTTGAGGTCCTCGATAACAGCCTGCTTCTTGACTAGATTATCATCCCTTTCGGCATCAATCTGACGATTATATTCAGTTTTCTCCTTTTTAAATTTATTATATAGCGACTTAAAACCGGCCTCAATAGCTGCGAACGGACTTTCGGGAGCTTCCTCTGCAGGAGCTTCGACTGCGGTTTCTTCTGCGACGGTCTCCTCGGCTGCTATCACCTCATCATCGGGGTCAACCACAGCTGCATCAAGACCGGCTTCTGCCTTTTCCTTCGAAAGCCTCTTATAGAAAGCCGCCTTTATAGCCTCGGCTTCCTTGGACCTTTTCATCCTGTCTGCACTTTCCGACAATTCCTGGAAAAGAGCCGATAGCTCTGCAAGCGTTTTCTCGGAATAATTGACTATCGTCTCCTTTACAGAGGCGGCAGCGTCCTGCGCTACATCTGGGGTTTCAAGCACCTCAGGCTTAATTTCTTCACTCATAATAACAAAACTTAAGTAGTACAAATAAATCTACAGAATGCAAATATAATAATTATTTGGATATAAAATGCTATTTTTGCATCGTCAAACAAAAAGAGTCTAAAATGAGAATTGACATCATAACCGTAGTTCCCGGACTTCTGGACGGACCATTCAAATATTCCATCGTAGCGAGAGCAATAAAAAAAGGTCTTGTAGAGATTTACGTGCATGATCTGAGAGAATATGGCCTCGGTAGCAGAAAGACCGTTGACGACTACAGCTACGGCGGAGACGCCGGGATGGTAATGATGTGCGAACCTATTTATAATATCGTATCGGACCTCAAGGCAGAAAGGGATTATGACGAGGTGATTTTCATGTCTCCGGATGGCGAAATCCTCGATCAGGGCATATCAAACGAGCTTTCTCTGAAGGAAAACATCATAATTCTATGCGGTCACTATAAAGGCATTGACGAAAGAATAAGGGAGCACTTGGTGACAAGGGAAATCTCCGTCGGCGACTTCGTTGTCAGCGGAGGTGAGATTCCGGCGGCCCTGCTTGCAGATTCTATCGTAAGACTACTCCCGGGGGCTCTTACCGACGAGACTTCCGCCCTTTCTGACAGTTTCCAGGACGGCCTTGTAGCCCCTCCGGTCTATACCAGACCTGCTGAATTTAATGGATGGAAGGTCCCCGACGTGCTACTTTCCGGTAATCCGAAGCTGATTCGGGAGTGGCAGGACTCAGAGGCCCTCAAAAGGACCAGGGAAAGAAGGCCACATATGCTGGAGGAAGAAAAGTAATAGATGGATAATCAGGATAATACCGTCTGGTTTGCCGCTACGACAAGGAACGGGCAATGGAAAAAAATCGCCTTGACCCTCTCCGGGCTCGGGGTAACTTTTTATATTCCAAAGGTCTACAATACTCTCCTTTTTCTCCACACGCCAAAGCAGCGAGCCCTTTCCCTTGTCAACTCGGGAGAGATAAGCGCGAGATTTCTGATTGACCACTCTACTCATACCCTTATGGAAGTACCCCAAAAGCAAATGGAAGATTTCATGAGGGTTCTCGATGAAAATCCTGACGCAGAGTGCGTAAATGACTTTTCTTTTGCAAAAGGTGACCGCGTCATTGTGACGTCCGGATCGCTTAAGGGAGTCGAGGGTGAAGTTGTAGAAAGTCCCGAAGGGACGTTCCTCGTAGTAAGCGTATCTACCTTACTCGCCGCAAAAGTCAGAATTTCAAGGAAAAATGTGGCTCCTGCGGGCAAAAAAAGGCAATAAAGCTTTGCAGAAAGAATTTTTTTTCTTATGTTTGCACTTTAAAGGCGAAAATGTTTATAAACGAATAAAAATGAAAAAGCTAGTATTTCTGATCGCAACGGCTTGCCTTCTTGTCCCTGCAGCATCATTCGCGCAGGAGGTTAAGCGCACAGAAGATGACAAGACCGTGACAATCGTCGAAGAGACCGAAACCCCTGAAGGAAAGATCGTTACCACAACGACTATCCAGAAGAACTCTGTATTTACCAACGGTTTCCTCCACAATTGGGAGCTCATGGGCGGCCTCGGCACCCAGATCTATTTCGGAGAGAATGACCGCAGGGTCAACAGCTTCGTAGAGCAGTTCTCCTTCCCGACAATCGACCTTTACCTCACCAAATGGGCATCACCCAGCTTCGGTGTTGGTCTCGGCGCTACCTTCAGCCAGTTCAAGGGTCTGTATCAGAATCGTGGAAATGAACTCTACAAAGTTCACTTCAAGACCAATGACGCTTACGACTTCAAGGGAGACCAGACATTCGCTTACTATAATCTCACCAACCAGAGAGGTTTCACCGGCAATGTCTTCGCTCTCGCACACGTTGACCTTGGCAACCTTTTCTTCGGTTACAACCCTTCAAGATTCTACACAGCTGACGCTTACGCAGGTGGTGGTATCCTCTTCGGCATTACCGACAAGGCTGTAGGCGCAAGCTTCAACGTTGGTCTCGCCAACAAGTTCCGTCTTACCGACAGGCTCAGCCTCTTGCTGAATATCCGCGGAGCCCTCGTTTCCGACGACTTCGACGGTGAGTCTTCGCTTTCCGAGCCCTCTGAGGAGCACTATCTTAAAAACATCAAGCTCGATGGAATCGCTGGCGGTACCCTTGGTCTTGCTTGGAAGCTTGGCAAGGAGAAGAGCAAATGGGAGAGAGCAACCCGATCCAGCTCAATCTACTACAACGACAAGGGCCTTGCAGCCAGGGATGCTCGCATAGCTGAGCTCGAGAAGCTTCTTGCTGACGCTGACGCTGACAAGAACAACCTCCTCAAGCAGCTCCAGGAGAACGAGATTCAGTACGTCAAGGACGTTCCCGATCTCTGGTTCCACATCAACTTCATCATCGACCGCTGGGATCTTCTTAGCCGTGAGAAAGTCAACCTCCAGAGTGTTGCTGACATCATGAAGAGCACGCCTAACACAAGGTACCTCCTCTGCGGTTATGCTGATAAGCAGACTGCTACTCCTTCCCACAACCTCATGCTCTCCAAGAACCGTGTTGAGACTGTCTACAACTTCCTCACCAAGGAACTCGGCGTTGATCCCGACCAGCTCGTTACTGACTACAAGGGTGGTGTAGACTACATGTTCTACGACGAGAAGGAACTCAGCCGCTGCTGTATGATCACCGCAATCAAGGAAGAGTAGTTTCTTTCGACAATTGTGAAAATCAAAAACATAGGATAAATCGAACGTAGCCGGGGATTATCCTCGGCTACGTTGGATTACCCAAGAAAACAAATGCAGGATTTCTTTGTACACGAAAGCAGCTACGTCGATGACGGAGCCAAGATAGGCGAAGGCACCAAAATTTGGCACTTCTGCCACATTCAGTCCGGCGCTGTCATCGGGAAAAACTGCTCCCTGGGCCAAAACGTCAATGTCGCCAATAACGTACATATCGGGGACGGTGTCCGCATCCAGAACAATGTCTCGATCTATGAAGGGGTCGAGATTGAGGACAACGTTTTCTGTGGCCCTTCCTGCGTATTTACCAATGTAACAACCCCACGAGCGCATTTTCCGGTGCACGGGGTTTACGCGCGTACGCGCGTGCGTGAGGGAGCTTCCCTCGGAGCAAATTGCACCGTAGTCTGTGGCCATACAATAGGACGAAGCGCTCTTATAGCCGCAGGAGCTGTAGTGACACGTGATGTCAAAGACTACGCTCTGATGGCAGGAGTCCCGGCTAGAAGAATCGGTTGGGTCTGCGAATGCGGCAAACGTCTTCAGGATAGTCTTGAGTGCTCCTGCGGACGCAAGTACAGACTTTCAGGAGAAGACCTCGAGAAGATCGGGGAATGATCCTCTAAGATAAGTTATGCATTTGATTTTGAATGCATTACTGCACTTTTCAAAGAGAGGTGCAATGGCGAAGCTTTGAATCTAAAACAAACCATATGGAATTCCGAGACCTAAAAAGACAGTACAAAGTCCTTGAAAAGGACATGGAAAAGGCCCTTCTCGATGCCGCTGAGAGCGGAGCCTACATAATGGGGCCACAGGTCAAAACCCTTGAGAAAGAACTCGCCGAATACGTAGGCGTAAAACATTGTCTGAGCTGCGCTAACGGGACAGACGCCCTGACGCTTGCCCTTAAAGCATGGGGAATCGGGCCGGGAGACGCAGTATTCGTTCCTGATTTTACATTCTTCTCCTCTGCTGAAGTGGTATCCTTGGAAGGAGCCACTCCGGTCTTTGTCGACGTAAAGGAAGAAACTTTCAACATTGATCCTGAAGATCTGGAAGCAGCTGTAAAAGAGACGATTGAAAAAGGAATTCTTCGCCCGAGAGTGATTGTCGCAGTGGATCTCTTCGGACTTCCCGCCCCCTATCCTGAAATCAGGGAGATAGCAGATCGATACGGTCTTCTGATTCTCGAAGATGGAGCCCAAGGATTTGGAGGGTCGATCGAAGGAAAGAGAGCCTGCAGTTTTGGAGACATCTCGACAACCTCTTTCTTCCCCGCAAAACCAGTCGGCTGCTACGGAGACGGAGGCGCGGTATTTACCGACAACGATGAGTGGGCATCCCTTATGGCCTCATACAGGGTCCATGGAAAGGGAGAGTTCAAATACGACAATGTCCGAATCGGAATGAATTCGAGGCTTGACACCATCCAGGCCGCGGTTCTCCTGGTAAAGCTAAAGGCTTTCCGGGATTATGAGCTCGAAGATGTCAATAAAGCAGCCTCAAGGTACACTTCCCTACTCGGGAACAAGGTTGCAACTCCTGTTGTTCCCGAGGGATTCGGCTCGAGCTGGGCACAATATACCATACGCCTCGAAGATAAGGGTCAGAGAGACTCCCTACAAGCCTCCCTCAAGGAAAAAGGGATACCGTCAATGGTCTATTATCCGAAACCGATGCATCTTCAGACCGCATTCTCAGGAAATGACGGCAACCGTCCCTGTCCCAGGGCGACGAGCCTCTCCGAAAGAGTACTGTCTCTTCCTATACATCCGTATATAACTGAAGAAGAGATACTTGAGGTTGTGAGTGGCGTTCTCGACTCTCTTAGATGAAACTATTCAAAAAAAGGAAACCCTGGGTAAGTCTTCAGGATGAAGTGTTCATTCCGGAGGGCTATTCCGAAATCGGTGAGCCGACAGGAGCGAAGCTCGAGAACGAGATTGTTGGTAACCAAGATCTCAGCCGCATCTTCAAGGAGACCGAGAATATGGGCCTTCAGGAGATTCTCGACTGGTTCGACGCCCATAGCCAGGAATTCGATAAAAGCACATACGTTATCAACACAGACTACGGACATGCTCTCGAAAGCCTCCTTCACCACGATCCCCAGCTGATAATCAACAGGATGCCCCTCAATAGGATAAGACATCTCAACACCTTCCTTAACAAGGCAAACGAAGCCCTCGTGGATGACGGATACCTTTGGTGCCACTCAAGAACATCCAGACTTAAGAAAGAAATCATACTGAAAACCCACCCCGGAGTATGGGGAAAGATTATTTACTGCTTCCACTATCTTTGGCACAGAGTATTCGCTAAATTGAAGATAACCAGGTGGTTCTATATGTGGGTGACAAAGGGGAAGAACCGCACCTATTCGAGAGTCGAGCTGCTTGGGAGGATGTATCGGGCAGGATTTGACGTAGTCGATGAAAGATTCCATAAGGGAGAATTCTTCATACTCGGCCGGAAATTCAGAGCCCCGATCTGGGACGACGACCCGACCTGCGGAGCCCTTGTAAAGCTTAACCGCGTAGGCTACAAAGGCAATATGATTGGAGTCTATAAGTTCAGGACAATGCACTCATATTCGGAATATCTCCAGCCATATATGCTTGAGCATGAGGGCCTTCAGAAGGGAGGCAAATTCGCCGGCGACTATAGGGTGAATTTCCTGGGGAAGGTGCTCCGTAAAAGCTGGCTGGACGAGCTTCCAATGCTGATTAACATATTCAAGGGCCAGATGAAGCTCGTCGGGGTAAGGCCACTAAGCCGTCACTATTTCAGCCTCTACTCCCCCGAAATGCAGGATCTCCATGTGAGTGTCAAGCCGGGACTTCTGCCGCCTTTTTACTATGAAGATAAATCCCCCGAGACTATCGAAGATGTCCAGGCCTCGGAGAAACGATATATCG
>Ga0256404_1001838_pt1 | contig 49242 bp, 50 predicted proteins | sample RumenRJG_01DNA_FD_185990 | JGI IMG/M metagenome (GOLD analysis project Ga0256404, IMG submission 185990) | Bovine rumen microbial communities from Lethbridge, Alberta, Canada - RJG_01 | ecosystem: Host-associated > Mammals > Digestive system > Stomach > Rumen | place: Canada: Alberta | collected...
CTTGAAAGCTTTTTAGTTACATTTTTGTATCGTCGTATGAATTTAATATTTTAATTTGAGGTTTAATAATCTTTTTAATGGTTCCATCAATAAATGGATTTTTTAAATGGACTTTTGAAATTAATTCAAGGAATGGATATCTCCCACCAAGTTTTAATAATTTAACATATTTTTTCCAAGCTTTTTCTTTATTTTTATCCATCTCATCTTTAAATTCTAAAGCCAAAACTTGAGCCAATGTGTAATCAATATAATAGAAAGGCACTTGATAAATGTGAGATTGTCTCATCCAAAGATGACCTTTTGCATATTCAAATCCGCTATAGTCGAAGTCTGGACGATATTTTTTATCAATTTCAGCCCATTTTGCACATCTTTCTTCATGCGTTGCACTTGGATTTTCATAAACCCAATGTTGGAATTCATCAACTTGACAACCATAAGGAAGGAAAGTAAAAGCACTTGCAAGATGGGAGAAACGATATTTGTCGGCATCATTTTTAAAGAAAAGTTCCATCCAAGGCTCAGCAAAAAATTCCATTGACATACTATCTATTTCGCAAGCTTCTAAAGTTGGCATTCTATCGCCTGGAACTTTAATTTTGCTTCCAAGATAGCCTTGGAAGCTATGACCAAATTCGTGAGTTAAGGTATCAACATCTTGTTGAGTTCCATTCGAATTAGAGAAAATAAATGGCATTTTAATTTTTGGGATATACGTCATATATCCACCAGTCATTTTTCCAGGTTTTGCATCCAAATCAAGAAGATGGTCATTTACCATCTTATCAAAGAAATCGCCAGTTAAAGATGACATTTCATGATACATTTTAGAAGCACATTCACAAAGATATTTAGAATCGCCACAAGGTTTTGCGTTACCACTTAAAAAATCAAGATTGTAGTCTACAAATAATGGATGTTTGATTCCAAGTCTTTTAGCTTGTCTTTTTCTAAGTTTAACAGTAATTGGGACAACTGATTCATAAATTTGTTTACGATAATTTGCTACCATTTCAGCGTTGTAATCAAGTCTTCCAAGAGCAAGATATTCGTATTCAACAGCGTTTTTAAATCCTAAAGTTTTTGCTATTTTATCTCTTGTTTTTACAAGTTCGTCGTAAATACGGCCAAGTTCTGCATCATTTTTTTCAAGATAGCCATAATACGCCTTGGCGGCTTCATGTCTTGTTTCTTTATCTGGATCAGACATAAATTTTCCAATACTTGATAAATTATAAACTTGTCCTCTAAATTCAATTTGAGCACCAGCAATAATTTTTTGGTATTCGTTTATAAGTTGATTTTCTTTAATTTTGTCGTTAATGATTTTTGGATCGAAAATCTTAAATTCATTTTCAATGCGTTTAAAATAAGTTTCACCAAATTTTTTAACCATTTCATCTTTAAATGGTGATTCAATAACGGCTTTATCAAAAGCAACGGTATATTCGCTTAATTTTGGTCCGACTTCATCACAAATATCACTTAATTTTGATATTTTTTTATCGTTCATATCAATTGAGTGTCGAATTGAAATAATTGTGAAATTACTTTCAATTTTGTCAGACAATTTAAAATATTTTTCGACAACTTTGATAGCTTCTTTGGCATCTTTTGCCTCTTTTAAGGCTTTGGTTAAGCTTTTAATATCACTAATGATTTTTTTCTCATTAGGTTTTTGAGCATTAAGTTCTTCAAACTTCATATTTTCTCCTTTTTATTTAATTGTATCGATCTCATCTTTACGAAGTAGAACTTTAATCCACTTTGTAAAATATAGATTTCTCCAATAATTAAAACCAACAACATAAGTGTTATAAAGCTGAATGGTTTCAAAATATTTAGAATTTAAATTGTCAATAGTTTCTAAATTATTGACAATATCTCGATAATTATCTTCTCTTTTTAGATTCGTGCAAACTTTTTTAACAGTTGCATAAATTTCTTCAGTTTTGTTAAATAAACCTTCAAATTCTTTAACTTCCACCACTCTATATTTTCTTAATTCTTCATTTTTAATAAATTCAATTAATTTTGGATTGTCATAACCTAATTTTAAAAGATTATTGGCACATTCATATAATGTCGTAATTTTTTGGTAGATTAAAACATTAATTGATTCTTTTCCAATATTTAGCTTCTTTTTAAAGACATGCATAAAATAAAATGACATGGCTACAAAAAGAACATATAAAAGTATTAATAATACTAGAATTGAAATAATCCAAATGGTTCCTGCAATAGAGAGATACATATGCAAATTATACGTTTATTTTTGAAAATATATAGTCATTTTGTTATAATTTTTTTGATGAAAAAGAAAATTATTGCTTTAATGTACGACTTTGATCGTACCCTTGCTACCCAAGATATGCAGAATTTTGAATTTATTCCAAGTCTTGGATTAACCATAGAAGAATTCTGGGAAAAAACAAATATTTTTTGTGAAAAAAATAATACCGACCGAATCTTAGGTTATATGTTTGTGATGCTTGATGAGTGCAAAAAAAGAAACATCAAATTAACTTATGATTATCTAAAAGATCAAGGCAAACATGTTGATTTTTATAAAGGAGTTTTAACTTGGTTTGATCGAATTAATAAATATGCAGAAAGTAAAGGTTTTAAATGCGAGCACTACTTAATTTCAAGTGGAAACAAAGAAATTGTCGATGGTACCGCTCTTGCTGATAAATTTACACATATTTTTGGTTGTGAATATTTTTTTGATAAAACTACAAAAGAAGCTATTTGGCCAAAATTTATGGTTAATTATACTCAAAAAACCCAATGTTTTTATAAAATAAGCAAAGGGGCAACCCAAACAAATTATGATGATGTGAAAGTTAATCAAAAAGTAAACAAAAGAAGAATTCCTTATCGAAATATGATTTATCTTGGAGATGGAATTACTGATGTTCCAATCATGATTTTAACTAAAAACAATGGCGGGACCTCTATTGCTGTTTATAACGACTCAAAAAATAAAGAAAAAGTTGAAAAATTACTTCAGGATAGTCGTGTAAACTTTATTTGTAAAGCTGATTATAGTGAAAACAAAGCAATCGATAAGGTTGTAAAACTTACAATCGATAGCATCGCAATTCAAGACGAATTAATTTATAAATATCAAAAAGACGACAAAATAAAAAAGGTTTAATATGAACTATGGAATTATTTTGTTAGGTGGAGATAGTTTAAGAACATCCACTTATATACCAAAACAATATTTTGTGATTAAAGGAAAAGAAATTTTCCTTTATTCTTTTGAGATCTTCTTAAAACATCCTAACATTGATAAAATTCTTTTAGTTGTAAATGAAACTTATCAAGATTATGTTCGCTTAAAAGTTTTAAACTATCATCCAAAAAAAGAAATTAATGTGATTTCAGGGGGATATAATAGACAGGACTCATCTTTTTTAGCGCTTAATTATATTAAAAATCATGAAAAAGATCTCTCCTCTATAAAAGTATTTATACACGATGCTTCTCGACCTTTATTAACCACAAAAGTTTTAAATGATGTTATTTTAGAATCTAAAAACTGTGAAGCGTTAACTACATATTTTCCAATTTATGATTCAATTTGTACTTCAAAAGATTCAAAAACGATCGATGGATACCGAGTAAGAAGTGAAACCTTTTCAATTCAAACTCCACAAGCTTTTGATTTTAACCTAATTTATAAAGCGCATCTAAAAGCGATTAATGAAAAATGGGATAACATCAATGATGATAGCGTTTTAGTAAAAAAATATGGAAGAGATGTCAAACTTGTTCTTGGTGATAAATTAAATTTTAAAATTACTACTATTGATGATATTTTCTTAGTCGCTAAAATTATAGGGGATTAATTTATGAACGAGATTAAAGTTGGTGATATTGTCGAAGGAATTGTTACTTCCATTAAAAAATATGGAGCGTTTTTATCTTTTGAAGGTGGTTACGTTGGTCTTTTACATATCAGTGAGATTTCTGGCAAATTTATTTCAAATATCTTTAATTGCTTTCAAATTGGCGATAAAATAATGGTCGTTGTGAAGGAAATCAACAAGGAAACTAAACACTTAAGTGTCTCCACTATTGATTTACCTCATAACTTCAATGCACCAAATGCAAATAACGCAATTCATAAATCAATTAGAAACATTGACTTTTCTAAATTAGATAAGGCTTTACCTAAGATGGTAGAAATTGAATTGGAGAAAGAAAAAAAGGAGAGTAATAAATAATATGATTAAAGTAGGATTTGATTATATTCCAAAAAGCCGGTTACTGGATTTTAAAAAATATGAAGAGCGAGTAAAAGAAATTCATAACATGATTTTCAAAAAAACTGGCTTAGGAAACGACTTCTTAGGGTGGGTTGATTATTCAAAACACTATAACAAAGAAGAAGTTGAAAGAATTATTAAGAAAGCAAATGAATTCCGTGATAACTACAACACATTAGTAGTTTGTGGCATTGGCGGAAGTTATCTTGGCTCAAGAGCGGCTATTGAAGCTCTTAATGGCTTACACTCTTCAGATAAAATGGATATTGTTTATCTTGGAAATACCCTTGGTCCTAACTACATTTCTCAAACAATGAATTATCTTCAAAAGAGAAATTATGCCGTTTGTGTTATTTCTAAATCCGGAACCACTACCGAAACCTCAATTGGTTTTAGATTATTAAAAGGTGATCTTGAAAAAAGATTTGGTAAAGATGAAGCAAGAAAAAGAATTGTTGCAGTCACTGATAAAGCAAAAGGTGCTTTAAAAACTTTAGCAACAAATGAAGGTTATGAAACTTATGTTCTTCCGGATGATATCGGAGGAAGATTTAGTGTTATTACCCCTGTTGGACTTTTTCCAATGGCTTGTGCCGGAATTGATGTTAAAGAATTCTTAGCTGGCTATTTTGATGGAGAAAAAGAATACGATAATGGAGATATTTATTCTAACGAAGCTTATAAATATGCCTGCGAAAGAAATTTCTTATATCAAAATGGATACTCAACAGAAATGCTTATTTCTTATGAACTTCAAAATAAATCGTTGATTGAATGGTGGAAACAACTTTTTGATGAATCAGAAGGTAAAACTAGTAAAGCATTACTTGCAGCTAGTGCTATTTTCACTACCGATTTACATTCTATGGGACAATTCATTCAAGATGGAAGCAAGGTTTTATTTGAAACAGTAATTTATGTTGAAAATGCTCATAGCGACCTTAAAATTCCTTTTGATGATGATGATTTAGATGGTATGAACTATCTTGCGGGTAAAGATATGAATTATGTAAACCATAAAGCATATATTGGAACACTTAAAGCACATTCAGAAGTTGGAGATGTTCCAAATATTACTTTAACTCTTGATACATTAGATGCTAAAAATCTCGGACACTTCATGTCATTTTTCATGAATGCTTGTGCGATGAGTGCTTATCTATTAGGTGTTAATCCATTTAACCAACCTGGCGTTGAAATTTATAAAAAGAATATGTTCCACCTTTTAGGTAAAAAAGGTTATTAATCCATTAAAAATTTTCCAATTTTTAAAGGTTTATTATTTTATTTTTCCACTATAAATATCGTCTTTTGTTACACCTGCTCGATATTTTACTCTCTTTTATATCAAAAAACCTTTGGACATTATCGCTTGAAAAAATTAGCGTTCAACTACCTCAGTTTTCAATTGACTATTGTATAATCATTTGATATATTAATTAAGCACGCGTATATCGTGTATCGTGTGGATGTTTAGCTCAGTTGGGAGAGCATCGCCTTTACACGGCGGAGGTCGTGGGTTCGAGCCCCTCAGCATCCACCATAAATTATACGTGACAAGAGTTTAGCTGGAGAGGTAGCAAAGAGGCTAAATGCGGAAGACTGTAAATCTTTTCCTTCGGGTTCGGCGGTTCGAATCCGCCCCTCTCCACCACTTAGTTGTTGGGGTGTAGCCAAGAGGTAAGGCAACAGACTTTGACTCTGTCATACACTGGTTCGATCCCAGTCACCCCAGCCATTCTAAACAAAATGATCCACTAGCTCAGTCGGTAGAGCACTTGACTTTTAATCAAGGGGTCTGGAGTTCGAGTCTCCAGTGGATCACCATTTAAATTAATGATGCTCGAGTGGCGGAATAGGTAGACGCGCAGGACTTAAAATCCTGTGGCAGTTGATGCCATACCGGTTCGATTCCGGTCTCGAGCACCACAAATTGCGAAACTAGAGCATTCATTCGATGCTCTTTTATTTTATGTATTAGATTTGTATAAATTGAAAAGGATTTTATAATAAAACTATGACATATGAAGAAATGATAAAGAAGATTAATGAAACACTTGATAAAGTAAGACCATTTATTCAAAGAGATGGAGGAGATGTTGAACTTGATTCCTTCGAAGATGGAATTGTATATTTAAATTTTACTGGAGCATGTCAAGGTTGTTCCTTAATTAATAATACCCTTGAAAGTGGTGTTGAAGTTATATTGATGGAAGAAGTTCCTGGAGTCAATGCGGTTAGACTTGCAAGTGATAAAGCTTTCATTAAAGAAGCAATCAAAATTGCTGAAGAACAAAAAGCAAAAGAAGATAAAGAAAAAGAGAACCAAGGTAAATAATTGGTTCTCTTTTTCTTTGTGACTTTTTATAAAAGAAAGTTTTCCTTTTTGTTCATTATAACGTAGCCATCACGATTATATACATCTTCACGGTTATAAAGAATTCTTTCTCCATTAGGTTTTAAAACAAATCCACCAGCTTCTTCAACGATTATTTGAAAAGCGGCTGTATCCCATTCTTTTGTTCCATCATTAAGTCGATATGAAATTTCGCCTTTTCCTTCAGCAATAAGACAAGCTTTAACGCTACTACCTTGTTTTTTAACATGTTTAATTTTATCTTCATGTTTTTTAATCATAGCTTTTTCTTCGTCAGTGAAATGAAATGCGCTAGTAAAACAAATTAAATCAGAAGTTTTTTCGCTAACATGGATTTTTTTAATTTCGCCATTTCTTTCAACAAAGGCTCCACTTCCTTTTGTTGCAAAATAGATTTCATTTCTAACAGGAATTAAGACTACTCCAAGAACTGCTTCATGTTTATATGAAAGTGCAATATTAATAGTAAAACTATCATCGTGACATACAAAATCTTTAGTGCCATCAAGTGGATCAACAATCCAAACATAGTCATGATTAAATCGATCTAAATCATTTTTACTGTAACTTTCTTCTGTTAAAAAGGCATAATCTTTAAATTCCTTAGATAACATCTCTCGAATTAATTTGTCACTTGCCTTATCGGCGCTAGTTACAGGTGAATCATCCGCTTTTGTTTCAACTCTAAAGCCATGGTGATAATAATCTAGAATTACTTTTGATGCTTTTTTTGCAGCATTTATGGCTGCTTTTAATTCTTTTTCTAAATACATAATTTGTTTTAAAAAGCTCACAATTGTGAGCTTTTTATTTATTTTTTATTCAGCTTTTCCAATGCAGCCAAAGACTTCACAATGAGCTTTAACTACATCTTTAATTCCTTGTTTTGCTGGTCCAAGAATCTTACGTGGATCATAGACTTTAACTGGATCAGTTGTTGCAACAATTTCACGAAGAATTTTTGAGAAAGCTTGTTGACATTCGGTGTTAACATTAATTTTGCAAGTTCCTCTATCAATAGCCATTCGTAATTGGAAATCAGGAATTCCACTTCCGCCATGTAAAACAAGTGGGATACCAACAAGTTCATTGATTTCTTCCATTTCTTTGAAGCCAAGTTTTGGTTCTCCATGGTATGGTCCATGAACTGAACCTAAAGCAGGAGCTAAGCAATCAACTTTGGTTACATCAACGAGTTTTTTACATTCATCTTTATCAGCATATAAAACGCCTTGAGAAACAACATTGTCTTCTTGACCACCAACATGACCAAGTTCAGCTTCGACTGAAACATAATTATTTTGAGAGTGTGCGTAATCAACAACTTCTTTGACAATTCTAATATTTTCATCAAGTGGGTGTTTACTTGCATCAATCATAACGCTTGTGAATCCAGCATCAATAGCTTTTTTACAAACATCAAATGATGAACCATGATCTACATGTAAAGCAACTGGGATTGTAATGTTGTTATCTTTCATATAACCAGTAACCATTCCATAAATTGTATCGAAGCCACCCATATATTTTGCAGCACCTTCAGATACACCTAAAATAACTGGGCATTTTAATTCTTGACATTCATCAAGAATAGCAGATGTCCATTCAAGGTTATTGATATTAAATTGACCAACTGCATAATGTCCTTCATGAGCTTTTTTTAACATCTCACACATATTTTCTAATGCCATATATCATTCTCCTTTCAATTAGAAATTTTAAACTTTTTAATAATCGGAACTAGATTCTTCATCACTATATGGAGAATCTTCGTCCTTTTCTTCTCCATCAAAATCTTCACTTTTTTCATCTTCATCATCGGTTTCTTCATTTGCATTATCATCTTCTTCCATAGCTGCATAGTGAGATTCGACATCTTCATTACTAACGAATTTTTCTCTTTCTCTTAAGCCCCATTCACCGTCTTTTAAATCGATGAAACGGCCATCAAGAGTAAGATTCGTATAAAATAATGAAATTATTTTTGTACTATCTTCTTCTGATTTATTTTTAAGTTTTATTACTTCTTTAAATAAATCCGAGAATTTTAGTCGTTTATCAGGTCCATTTTTTAATATGTCATAAGCAACGTCTGCCATTGATTCATTTTTATATTTATTTTCCATAAACTCTCCTTTATTTCGCTAGTTATTATACTTTAAGAATATATAAATATCTAGTTTATTTAAGTCGTTTTAAAGTCTCATCTTTTCCTAAAATATTTATAATATTAAACATCTCAATTCCATGCTCTGAACTAGTAAGTTTTAATCTAACTGGCATATATAAACTCTTACCCTTGATTCCGGTTTCATTTTGAATATTTTTAAAGATTGCTTTGACATTTTCTTGTGATAAATCGTCAGTTTTTACTATTTCATCAAGAAATTTATTTAAGACAATCTTACTAGAATCAAGATTTAATAGGTCTTTTTCTTCATTAGAAAATTGATAAGTTGGATAAAAAATATTGTTTAATAAATCAACAATTTCGTGGCCAGTTGAAATTTCTTCTTTAAAGATTAAAGCAATCTTTTTTTCTTCTTCGTTTGTATATTCTCTTAAAGGTTTAACTTCCTTCATAAATGGAAGAATAAAATTAAGATAATTTTCTTCATTTAATGCTTTGATATATTGAGAGTTTGTCCATAAGAGTCTTTTATTATCAAACATTGAAGGTGATGATGAAAGTTTTTTTGGATCAAAGGCCTTAATTGCTTCTTCTTTGGTAAATATTTCTTTTTCTTTATCAGTTCCTTGAATTTTAATATCAGGATTAAAACCAAGTAAGAATAAAAAATTAAAAATGGCTTCAGGAAGATAACCAAGTTTTCGATATTCACTCATAAATTGAAGAATATCATGGTCTCTTTTAGACAATTTTTTACCATTTGGATTAATAATTATAGTCATATGTCCAAAAACTGGAGGTTCCCATCCAAAATATTTGTAAACTTGTAATTGTTTTGGAGTATTACTTAAATGTTCTTCCCCTCTTAAAACATGGGTAATTTCCATGATATGATCATCAATAACTACCGCAAAATTATAAGTTGGAATTCCATTACTTTTTATAATTACAAAATCTCCAAAGTCATCAGAGTTAAAATTAACTTTTCCACGAACTAGATCGTCAAAACTTAAGTCGACATGTGGTTCCATTTTAAGTCTAATAGAAGGTTTTCTTCCTTCTTCTTTAAATTTTTTTAAATCTTCTTCACTATAAGAAAGAGCTCTTCTATCGTACTTAAAAGATTTTACGCCATTTGAAAGTTGTTCTTCTTTCATCTCATCTAACTCTTCACTAGTTTCGTAACAATAATATGCATAACCTTTATCAACAAGTTCATTTGCATATTTTAAATACAAATCAAGTTTTTCTGTTTGCCTGTATGGAGCGTATTTTGAATTTGGTTTTTCAGTTGATTCGTCTGGAACGATTCCAAGCCAAATTAAATCATGAAGTTGACTTTCTTCAGCACCTTTAATATTTCTTTCGATGTCGGTATCTTCAATTCTAAATACAAAATCGCCATCAAATTTTTTAGCATATAAATAGTTAAATAAAGCACTTCTTGCTCCACCAATATGAAGATATCCGGTTGGAGATGGAGCATATCTTACTCTTACTTTTCTTTCCATTTTATTTTATCCCTTCTAGTAACACAATGCTTGTTGCCTCTATTGCTTCTTCTTTTCCTACACTATCAAATCCTTCATTTGTTCCGGCTTTGATACTAATTTGTGTAATATTAATTCCTAAAATTAAAGCAATAGAACCTCGCATCATTACAATATATTTTTCGAGTTTTGGTTTTTCACAAACAATCGAAATATCAATGTTACTAATTTTATATCCACAGGCACTTATTAAAGGTTTGATTTCTTTTAAAAATTCAATACTATGTCTTCCTTTATTTCTTAGATCATTATTTGGAAACATTGTTCCAATATCTCCTTTTGCAAGTGCTCCTAAGATTGCGTCTACTAATGAGTGTATAACAACATCACCATCGCTATAAGAAGAAAGTCCCATCATCGATGGAATGGTAACACTCCCAAGAACAAGTGGTCTTCCAAGAACTAAAGCATGTATATCTTTCCCAATTCCGATTCTAAACATAACTAAACATTAAACCTAAAAAAGAAAATATCACTATCTTTTGCAATATAATCTTTCCCTTCTATTCTTATTTTTCCGGATTCTTTTAAAGCTTGTTCACTCTTATATTTCATGATGTCATCGTAAGTATAAACTTCAGCCTTAATAAAACCTTTTTCAAAATCACTATGAATAATTCCCGCGCATTGAGGCGCACTCATGCCATTTTTAAAAGTCCAAGCTCGAACTTCATCTTCACCAACTGTAAAAAATGTAGATAAATTAAGTAATTTATAACTTTCCTTAATTAATTTAGATAAACCGCTTTCTTTTGCACCAATTGAAGCTAAAAATTCTTGTTTTTCTTCTTTTGAATAACTACTTAATTCCGCTTCGATTTCGCAGCATATAGGTATTACTTTTGCTCCTTCTTTATCGGCATATTCTTTAACTTTTAAATAATTCTCATTGTGGTCAATATCAGCTAAATCATTATCTCCAACATTTGCAACATAAAGAATAGGTTTTAATGTTAATAGATTAAAATTTTTCATTAATTTAATTTCATCTTCACTTAATTTTACACTTCTTGCAGCTTTACCATTGTCAAGCGCTTCTTTAATTTTATTCAAAGCAGCAAGCTCGAAAATTGCTTCTTTATCTTTATTTATTGTAGCTTTTGAAGAAACTTTTCCAATACGATTAGAAATTGTTTCGATGTCAGCCATAACAAGTTCTAAATTAATAATTTCAATATCTCTTATTGGATCAATTGAATTTTCAACATGAATAATATCTTTGTTTTCAAAACAACGTACAACTTCAATAATTGCATCAACATCCCTTATATGTGCTAAAAATTGATTGCCAAGACCTTCACCATGTGAAGCTCCTTTTACAAGACCTGCAATATCAAAAAACTCAAAAGATGTATATATTGTTCTTTTTGGGTGAAATAAGTTAGATAAATTCTCAACTCTTTCATCCGGAACAAGAACGCTTCCAACGTTTGGATTGATAGTTGCAAAAGGATAATTTGCTGCTTCAACATGACTATTTGTAATTGCATTAAATAGTGTTGATTTACCAACATTTGGAAGTCCAACGATACCTGCTTTTAAACCCATAAAACTCTACCTTCTTAAACCCTTATTATTATATCAATTAAGTTAAAAAAATCATTATTTAAGGTTATTAAAAACAGTCAAAAAATGAAATTTCCAATAGAAAAGGCCACTTTTTGCGGCCTTGCTTCATCAAATTATAAAATCAAACGATTTTTATTACTTTTCTGGAGCTTCTTCTTTAATGATGTCAATATGGTCGGCTCTTAAACCTTTTTCAGTTTCGAGAGGATCAAATTCGACTTTGGTGTTAGGATCAACAGTCTTATAGCCTGACATATTTAAAGCGGTGTAATAGAAGAAATAATCTTTTCCATCTTCGCCAGTAATGAAGCCATAGCCTTTTTCTTTGTTGAATTTCTTAACTTTACCAACGTTTTTAGCCATAAAATACTTCCCTTCGTCTTTTTTTTGACGCTCTAATTATAAGATAATTGTTAAAAATTTAATAGATTTTTTACACCCTATTTATGTAATTCTTTCACTATATCGATTTTTTCTATTGGTCTTTTTGATAAAACACTCGTAAATAATGTCACAAATAGCATGACCGCAAACATGATTAAAAATGAGACTGGGTTGTTACTTACATTTGTTGTGATACCAATTTTGCTAGTTAAAACACTACTTAATAAAAAGGAAGTTAAAACTAAGGTAGCTGAAGCCAACACAAAAGATAAAAATGATGGTAAAAAGCAATTATAAAATTGCAATTTCACTATTTCTTTTTTTGAAAATCCTAAAACAGTTAAAATTGCATAATCTTTTTTAGTCTCCAATACATCTATATAGTTAATAATTGAAATCAAAACAATTGAAGACACCATCGTAACAAAAGCAAGACTTAATAAAATCCATTCTAGATATGAAAGAGTTTCTTCAATTCCGCTTGAAAACATATCAAGAGGATCATTAAATTGATATTCTTCAAAATATTCGTTATATCTTTTTATTTCCTCGCTTTTTGGTTGGGTGTTCATCTCATAAACTATTGAATTAATTAATAAATTAAAAGATGATACATGAAATAAATCCCTAAAAAGCGAAATTGTAAAACTAGGTTTGTTGTAAATTAAAACTTTTTCTGAATCTACTATCCCAACTATTTTAAGTTTTACAGTATAAAAAATGTTTTTAAAATCGTATCCATTATAAATTTGTTCCATGTTACTTGAAATATATAGTTCATCATTTAAAGGTCCATAATCTAAAAGTTCTGCCATCTTTTTTGATATGCAAATTTCTTTTACATTTTTTGGCTCTTCTCCTGATATCAATTTTCCGTATCTAGATGAAAATCTTACTACGTTTCCGCCTGTTTTTATAACATTACCCTCTAATACATTTTTAGGAAGTACAAGTTTAGCCATACTTTCAACTTCAATTTTATCTAAACCTTCTATAAATTTTGCAAGTTTTACCTGATCTAAAGAAAAGTAGGTAGCTTTTGCAAATCCAGAAAAGAAATCAGTTCCTAAATTGATATAACCAGATTCACTTGAATAATAAAAATTACTAAAATTTTTGTTTATCTTATTAAGTTTCTTTGGCAATAAATATGGTACTTCTGCTTTAAAAGCCTCGAAAACGTAAATTTTATTCGTATAACAAGGTTCATACATTGAACAAGTTTTAGGAGAAAAAGAATAATTATCACTTTCAAAAATATAGTCGGTGTAATTTGGATCATTTGATAATTTATCTAGCAATGTAGATTGAAATTTAAGTGTTTTTAAATAGTAAACTTTTTTCATTATCCATGGATATTCCTCACTCTTTTTAAAATTTAGTGATGTTGGAATTCTTAGTCTTTTTTCAAAAAATTCCTCATTAAAAAACGAATTATTATGAATTATTCTTGCTTCGTTTGATGGTACAACGGCCTTAACTTTAAATGTAACATTATCTTCATAACCCCAATCAAAGTTTGCCAAGTTTATATTGATCAAAAACTTATCATTTTTAATGTAGTTACCAAGAGCTTCAAAACTTCTTTCAATTTGTAAATATTTACAAACATTTTTCATTGTCGCAAAGTTCATTGATAAAACAAGTTCATCATCATTTAATTTATTATTTGTTCTTGGATAAATTTCTTCTATTTTTGTAAAATCACTAACATATTTAAACTCGTTAAAACTTCTAATATTATAACCATCAAGTTTTTCAGAATTCATTCTTGAAATATTCTCTACAAAGTTTGTATCTTTAAAATAAGATTCAAAATTAGTAATGTAAGTGCAACCACAATATTCAATATCACTTGAATATTCATTTTTCAAAGCCATAAGGTCGTTTTTGTTAGCAGAATAATAATCAATTACTCCTGTATTTGAATCTTTTTTTGTCAAAACTAAAGTATTTTCGTTGAGAATTGAAGAAAAAGAAGTCTTTAGCGAATCGCTAATTCCCGCTTTTAAAAAAGTGGCTAGACCAATAGAAAATAAAGACAAAATAAGAAAGAAAGTTGATATAAATGTTCTAATTTTTTTAGTTTTAAATTTGTTGATTAAATGTCGGAAAATAAAATTTTCACTAATTTTTCCACGATCTTTTTTCTTCTTTTCAATCATGATTAAACTGCTATTTTCAACTTTTAAATTCATTTCACTTTTTTCTTCCAAAATCTCTTTACCTTTTATTCGTAAAATAAACTCGCTATATTTTTTTGCAAGTTCTTCATCGTGAGTAACACAAATCACCAAACATTTAGAACTAATTTTCTTTAATAAAGAGAAAATCAACTCACTATTTACGGTGTCTAATGAACCAGTTGGTTCGTCGGCAAAAATAATTTTTGGATTATTTACTAAAGCTCTTGCAATCGAAACTCTTTGCTTTTCTCCTCCGCTTAAATCCCTAACAAGTTTATTTTCAAGATGCAATATATCAACTTCCTTTAAAACTTCCCTTATTTTTCTTTTCTTCATGTCCTTTGAAAAGTGTGAAATAGAATCGATAATCAAAGCGATATTATTAAAAACTGTATCGTTATCAAAAAGATTGAAAGATTGGAATATATAACCAATATTTAACAGTCGAAAACTGCGTTTTTCTTCATCAGTTTTATAAACATAGTCCACATTATCAAAGTAAATCTCGCTTTCGCTATTTGGCTCTACAATGAGCGATAAAATATTTAATAATGTAGTTTTCCCACAACCTGATTCACCACAAATGGAATAAAAAGTTTTATCTATAAAGGAATAGTCAAGATTTTCTAAAATTTTTCTATTCCCATAACTTTTATTTAAGTTTTTAATTTCTAACTTCATTCTTCTTTTAACTCCTTATAGATTTCATTTTTCTTTGAAAATAATAAAGGTACACAAACACATATAAAAACAAGACCAACCACTAATAAAGCAAACAATATTTTTAACTTTGGATCATTTGGAATTAAAATTAAATCATTAAAGCGTGTATTAATTTTAATTCTCCAATTTAACAATTTTTGAATTAAAGGAAATGAAAGAAATGCAAATAGAATACTCATAATTGTCACAATAATTTGTTCAAAAATATAAATTAAACAAATTTTATCATTTTCAGCGCCTAAAATTGTTAAAATTGCAGATTGTTTGCGATTAAAAACAAAAGTTGAATAAGACAAAAACGAAATTAAAGCAATTGAAGAAATAACCACTATGACTATAAATAAAACTAGTCCATCAAAAAGTGATGAGGACAATTCCTTAAAAGATTTAACAGTCGTATATGGCTCATTTATAATTTTAAATTTTTTAAGTTTTTCAATTTTCCCATTAAAATCAACCACTTCATCATAGTTATCTAAAAATATTTGATACGAATAGTTCCCTAGCTCACTATTTTCGACTGCCTCATCTAACAAACTAAAATAAGAGTGTTTTATACCAGTTTCTTTAAATATATTGTTGCAAAAATGTTCTTTTAAAATATTTTCAAAATAATCAATTGAGAAATATACTTTTGGATAGTTTAAATAAGTAAATTCTTCATTAATCTTATTTACATATAAAGGAATATACATTATAAAATCTTCCTTTATCAAACTGCTTCCTTTTGTCGATTTATTTTTATATAAATAGGATCTTTTAAGATGCAGATTGATAGTTTTCCCCTCTAATGATTCCCCTTTATGTGATTTCCTATATAGATTTTCGAAAGCATCATTTACAACAACGAGTCTGCTCGCACTTATGTTATTTACAGGCACGTAGTTGACTCTTTTTATTAATTCGTTATTTATTCTGGTCTCTTTTGTATCACCAAAAAAGTAATCAACACTGTTATGGATATCGGTATTTTGATAATTATTAAAAATTTCATTTATCTCGCTTAATTTTGGTTTCTCGGTTTTTTCCAATGTTAAATTAGAGTCATTTTTTTGCTCATAAACAATTTTTGAAACTTTATAAGAATTATTATTTTGAAATTGAGCGATAAGTTTTGAAGAATTTTTTTCAAGTCCATTATTAAAACCAAAAAAAGAAAAGCAAACTAGTATTGAAAAAATCAAAGAAAATATTGCAATTAAATTCTTAAAAAAATCTTTTTTAAGATTATGATTTAAGATATATGTAAAAAATGGAGATTTATATTTTTTATTTATAATTTCATTTTTTTCTTCTTTAGAACAACTTTTTATTTCCTTTATAAAAAGTTGTTTTCCGTTTGTTAAATCAAGATATCCATCATTAAATTCATTAACTAATTTTTTGTTATGGGAAACAATAATAACGAGTCTTGACTTTGAAATTTCTTTTAATTCATTCATTAATTGATAAGAGTTAGCTTCATCTAAATTTCCTGTTGGTTCGTCTGCGAAAATTACCGACGGATTATTAGCAAGAGCTCTTATTAAACAAATTCTTTGTTTTTCTCCTCCACTCAAAGATGAGACTTTTTTATCTTTAACATCTAATAACCTATATTCTTCTAGATATTTTTCGATATTATTTTCAGGATCAATTTCTTTAATTTTATAATTTAACGCAAGATTTTCTTTAACAGTCATGTCGCTAATTAAATTAAAAGATTGAAAAATAATCCCCACATCCTTTTTTAAATAGTTATTCAGTTCTTTTTTTGAAAATTTTGAGATGTTTTTTCCTTTATATTTAATTTCTCCTTTTGAAGGCTTCATTAAACCCTCGAATATATTAAGAAGTGTTGATTTCCCACACCCAGATTTTCCATAAATAAAAAACATACCATTTGAAGGCAAATTAAAATTTATATCATTTAGGATAGATAAAGCTTTTCCATCATTAGTAACAAAAGATTTTGAAAGATTTTTTACTTCAAATAAATATTCCATCACCTATTATTACAAGGGGAATTACGAAAATTTATAAATTATTTTACATTAAAGTTGCTTGAGGAACTTTTGGAAGCCCTGGCATAGTTAAAATGTTTCCGGTTAAAACCACGATAAATTCGGCTCCATTTGATAGTTTTACCTCACGAACAGTAATTTTAAAATTTCTAGGGCAATTTAAAAGTTTTGGATTATCGCTAAAACTAGATGGCGTTTTAGCCATGCAAATTACTAAATTATCTTTTTTAAGTTCTTTAATTTTTTTGATATCTTCTAAAGCTTCTTTAGTAAATTTAACGCCATCAGCACGATAGATTTTTTTAGCTATTGTTGCAATTTTATTTTCGATTGTATCATTTAAATCATATAAAGATTCAAATTTAGCTTTTTTAGTTGCAAGACATTCTAATACTTTGTTTGCAAGATCAATTGCACCGTTTCCGCCTTTTAAGAATGCATCTAAAAAAGCAACTTCATAACCTTTTTCTTTACACCAATTAGTTAAAAATTTAATCTCGTTTTCACTATCACTAGCAAAATGATTGATAGCGATAACAACTGGAACTCCAAATTTTCTTAAATTTTCATAATGTTGTTCTAAATTAGCTACACCAATTTTTAAGGCGTCAACATTTTCTTTATTTAAATCTTCAAAAAGCACTCCACCATGCATTTTTAGAGCTCTAATTGTTGCAACAAGAACTGCCATATTAGGTTTTAAGTTTCCAATTCTACACTTTATATCAAAAAACTTTTCAGCTCCTAGATCAGCCGCAAAACCTGCTTCAGTTATAACAATTGGTGAAAGTTTTAATGCAAGTTTTGTTGCAATTAAACTCGAACAACCATGAGCAATGTTTGCAAAAGGTCCACCATGAACAAAACAAGGATTATTTTCACTAGTTTGAACAATATTTGGCCATAAGGCATATTTCATGATTTTCATTATTGCATTTGTAATATGTAAATCTTTTAAATAAACTGGCTTATTATCTACATTATAGGCAACAATTATATTTTCAATTCTTCTTATAAAATCGTTTTCGTCTTGCGCAATACAAAGAATTGCCATCAACTCACTTGCAACAGTAATTTCAAAATGGTCTTTTCTTTGGATTCCGTTTTTATCTCCAAAGCCGATTTCAATATTTCTTAATTCTCGGTCGTTTACATCAAGAACACGTTTCCATAAAATTTTATCTTTATCAATTCTAAGTTCATTTCCCTGATAAATATGGTTGTCGATAATTGCGGAAATTAAATTAATTGAAGAGGTAAGGCAATGCATATCTCCGGTAAAATGAAGATTAATATCCTCTTGAGGTTCAATTGTTACTTTCCCACCACCTGTTGCTCCACCTTTAAGTCCAAATACTGGTCCCATTGATGGTTCTCTTAAACAAAGTAAGGCTTTTTCGTGTAATTTTGAAAGTCCATCAAGTAATGCAATACTGGTTGTAGTTTTTCCTTCACCAGCTTTTGTAGGGGTAATTGCTGTTACTAATATAAGTTTTCCATCTTCATTATTTTCAACACGCTTAAAAACTTCTGGTTGAATTTTTGCCTTATATTTACCATATAATTCTAATTCATTAGGTTTTATACCTATTTTTCCGGCAATTTTTTCAATATTAATTAAAGTCATCAGAAATTTCCTCCTCGTTTTTTAATTTTAACATATCTTTTAAAGCATAACTTGCCATTGCAAGACCTGATGCATTTGGAACAAAGGCCATAGAAGCAACTACTCTTCCTTTTATAATAGGTCTTTCTTTTGAAAAAGAAACCATAATTTTTGAAATATCGACACCATTTTCTTTTAAAAGATATCTTAATTTTTTCGCAAGTGGATCGGAAGTTGTTTTATTAAGCCTTGTAATAATAACTTTTGTTGGATCTAAACGATTTCCCATCCCTAAACTAGAAACAATTTTAATATTATGATTAATGCAATATTTAATAAGTAAAACTTTCGCATTAATATCATCAATGCAATCAAAAATATAATCACAATCATCGAAGATTTTGAAGTCAAAATCTTCGTTAATTTTTTCAAAAACTATATAGGTATCGGCTTCTTTTCTTAAATTTAAGATATAATCGCTCAAAACATTGACCTTGTTTTTTCCAATATCTTTTGTAAGATATGCAATTTGTCTATTGAGATTTGAAACATCAACTTTATCAAAATCAACAAGCACAAAATTTAAAATTCCAGATCTTGCTAACACTATTGGAATAATTGAGCCGACTCCGCCATTTCCACATATTGCAACTTTCTTAGTATTAAGAATTTTTAAATTTTCTTTTCCAAGCAAAAGCTCAGTTCTTGCATCGAATGTTTTTTCCATATTCTAAAGCCTCATTTATTGAATTAAACCACTTAATATCGCTAAATTGATGTTTGAAAAAAGTCATCTGTCTTTTTGCATAATTTCGAGTATTTTTCTTAATTAAGTCAATTTTTTCTTCTAAACTAAGTTCGTTATTATTGAATTCTTTATAGCCTATTGCTTGTAAAGCCCTTTTATCTTTTCCATATTCTAAAAATAAATCAGTGGCTTCTTTTTCAAGACCAAACGAAATCATTTTATCAACTCTTTTATTTATTTTTTCATATAAAGCTTCTCGAGGAATATCTAGACCAATAAAATAAACATCATCATAAAGAAGTTTTTCTTTGCCGTTTGAATTTAGGTCAGATTTAGTCTTTCCATGAATTTTGAATATATATAACGCCCTCAAAAGTCTTTTTCTATTATTTTTCCCTATCTTTATTGCGTCTTCTTTGTCAATTAAAAAAAGCTTGTTAAAAAGCTCTTCATTTGTTTGATCTGATAAATAATCGCTTGGCATAGGTTCTTCTTTTTCAAATTTATAATCATATAAAAGTGCTTTTAAATAAAGCCCTGTTCCACCAACAAAAATAAGATTTTCGTTTTTGTGATTATTTATAAATTCTCTTCCGAGTTTTTGATATTTCGATACATCAAAATTTTCGTTGATATCTATCATGTCATATAGAAAATATTTCCTTGATTCAAGTTCTTCTTTACTTGGTTTTGCGGTACCGATATTCATTTCTTTATAAATTTGAAATGCATCAAAATTTACAATTTTTGCTTCATAAAAATCTGCTATTTTTAAAGCCAAATCCGATTTTCCACTTGCAGTAGGTCCAACAATACAAATTATCAAAGTTCTAACTCCTTTTTAATTTCTTCCAAAAAATCACAAACTTCATCACTAATATTTTTAAATTCAATAACTAGCGAATCTTCGTTATATTCTTTCATTAATTTATAATATTCTTCTTTTTCTTCTTCACTTACAGAACATTTTTGTAACTTTGCAAGACGCTTTTTTAATGTAGAAATCTTGGAAGAAGAATTATATAAATTCTTAATAATAAGATATTTTTTTATTAGTGGTTCATCTAAAATATCATGTTTTAAAGTTTCGATTTTTAATTCGATATCTCTATCCATTAACTATTTCACCCACTAAAAAATAAAGATGATTTTCTAAAACTTTGATGTTAATAATTTTTCCAATTAAAGATTTATCACCCTTAAAATTAACAACCTTATTATTTTCGGTGTAACCCGACAAAACTTCTTTATTCTTTTTTGAAACAGAATCAACTAAAACTTTATAAGTTTTTCCAACCATTTCTTCAGATTTTTTATAAAAATCTTCTTCAAGAGATTTCTTAAGTTCTGTAAATCTTTTTGATTTTTCAATATATGGAACATCATCTTTTAATCTTGCAGCTGGTGTTCCAACTCTTGGAGAATAAATAAATGTAAAAGCGCTGGTATACCCAACTTCTTTGCATAAAGAAACTGTATCTAAAAATTCTTTATAAGTTTCATTTGGAAAACCAACAATAATATCGGTAGAAAAAGCCATCTCTGGAATCTTACCTTTTATTTTTTTAACAAGAGTAAGATATTCTTCTCTGGTATATCTTCTTGCCATTCTTTTTAAAACTTCGTTATTTCCAGATTGAACAGGTAAATGAAGATATTTCATGATATTTGGATATTTTGCAATTACATCGATAACATCATCTTTAAAATCGCTTGGATATGAAGTTAAAAATCTTAAACGAGGGATTCCTAGTTTTGCAACTTCCTCTAATAGCTTTGCAAAATCAACTCCGTTTTTTAAGTCCTTCCCATAGGCATCAACATTTTGCCCAAGTAATGTGATTTCTTGATAGCCACTATCAACGAGTTCTCTACATTCTTTTAAAACATCATCAAGATCTCTGCTTCTTTCTTTTCCTCTAGTATATGGAACAATACAATAAGTACAGAATTTATCACAACCATAAGTTATATTTACAAAAGCTTTAAATTTATCGTTTCGAATTGAAGGTAAATCTTCTACAATTTCACCCTCGTCGCTTGATACACAAACAATTCGTTTATTGGTTTCATGAAATCTTTCCAAAGTTAGTACAATATCTTTAATGTTATGCGTTCCAATTAAAATATCGACGCATGTAAAAGTGTCTAACATTCTATCAATTACATGTTTTTGTTCGGTCATGCATCCAGAAACTATTAAAATTACATCTTTTCTAGTTTCTTTTAATTTTTTAACATCTCCAACTTCACCATATACCTTATCTTCTGCGTTTTCTCTAACCGCACAAGTATTTAATAAAATAATGTCAGCATCATTAATATCTTCAGTTCTTTTCATGTTTAAAGAACTAAAAATACCCGAAATATTTTCCTCGTCTCTATAATTTGCTTGGCAGCCATAGGTACGAATATAGTATTTTTTCGCATCTAAAAAATTAATAATTTCTTCGCTAGGAACATAGTCATAGTGATATGTTTCACAATGCTTAATTCTTTCTCTAGCTTTATTCATGTTTGGAAGGTTTAAAAATAAAATCTTTTTATCCACAATCTTTACCATTCAACAAATTTATACGCTTAATTTTTGTTGCCTTATTCGTCTTATCATCAAATTCTATAAGTACTGCATTAAATAAAATATCATCAGAAGTTAAATATTCGAATTTAACATCTTTATTATGTTTAATTGTTCTTTCAATAACGGAATTAATCTCATTTCCTAATATGGAATTATAAGATCCACACATTCCTACATCTGTGATATAAGCAACGCCTGTATTTAAAATTTGATTATCGCTTGTTTGGACATGAGTATGAGTTCCTAAAACAGCGCTTACCTTATTTTTTAAACTATAACTAAACGCTTTTTTCTCGCCGGTAGCTTCTCCATGATAATCAATTATATGAATATCGGAGTCATCATTTTTTATGATTTCTAAGGTTTCTAAATAGGGATCTTTAACTTTTTCCTTCATAAAAGATGTCCCTAAAAGATTAGTAACTCTTATTCTTTTTCCATTAGCAAGATAAACTCTGCTTCCAACCCCTGGAAATATTTTTTTAATGTTAGAAGGTCGAATAATATTATCGTTATCAATAATGTCGATAATCTCAACATTATCTCTATAATGGTTGCCAAGAGTCATGCAATTAACATGAAGTCTATTTAAAAGCTCATAGCTATTTCTATTAATTCCATGACCATTAGCGATATTTTCGACATTAACAATAACAAAATTGGCACCTGTTTCTTTAATAGTAGAATTTAAATATTTTAGTAGAGACTTTTTACCAACTTCCGCTACTACATCTCCAACAAATAAAATTTTCATTATTTAGCAGTTTCTATTGCTCGATATTCTCGTATAACATTGATCTTGATTTGACCTGGGAATGTGGTCATATCTTTTTCAATCTTTTCCTTGATATCGTGAGCCATTTTAAAGGCGCCTAAATCATCGACTTTATCAGGTATTACCATAACTCTAACTTCTCTACCAGATTGCATTGCAAAGCATTGTGAAACACCATCAAATCCTTTGCAAATGTTTTCAAGTTGTTCAATTCTTTTAATATAAGTTTCTAGAGTTTCGCTACGTGCTCCAGGTCTTGCGGCACTTAAAGTATCGGCAGCACCGACTAAAACACTAGTAATATACTTTGGTGGAACATCTCCATGGTGAGATTCAATAGCGTTTATAACAACATCACTTTCACCATATTTTTTAGCAAGTCTTGCACCAATTTCAACGTGACTACCTTCAATCTCAAAGTCAACAGCCTTACCAATATCATGAAGTAAGCCGGCTCTTTTTGCTAAATTTTGATCAAGACCTAATTCGGCTGCCATAATTCCACAAAGTTGAGCAGTTTCAATACAGTGTTCAAGTTGGTTTTGGCCATAACTTGTTCTAAATCTTAATTTTCCAACATAGAACATTAATTCTTTATCCATACGGCCGATTCCAAGTTTAAATACCGCGTCTTGGCCAGCTTTTCTAATAACTTCGTCAACGTCCTTTTGACACTTTGCAACAACTTCCTCAATTCTTCCAGGTTGAATACGACCATCTTTAACAAGAATTTGAAGAACACGAGATGCAACTTCTCTTCTAATAGGATTAAAACAGCTAATTGTTAAAGCTTCTGGTGTATCATCAATAATAATATCAACTCCGAGTAATTGTTCTAATGATCTTATATTTCTGCCTTCACGACCAATAATTCTGCCTTTCATTTCATCGCTTGGAAGAGCAATAACATTTACAGTTCTATCAGTAGTAACTTCTTGAGCGTCTCTAAACATTGCATTAGCTAAAATAAGTTTTGCTTTTTCATCAGCTTCTTGCTCTGCTTCGTCTTCCCTATTTTTCATGTATTGAGCAATTTCACGGTCGTATTTTTCTTCGACTCTATTAAATATTTCTTTTTTTGCTTCTTCAGTAGTCATCTTTGCAACTTTTTCAAGTTCACTTAAAATGCTATCGATTTTTTGTTGAAGAATAGCATCTTTTCTTTTGTTGTCTTCAATACCTTTATCAATCAATTTTGCTTTTTCTTCTAAAGCAATTTCTTTTTGAATTAAAGAATTGTCACGTTGATCGATAGATTGTTCTCTTTGAAGTAATTTGTTTTCTTGAAGAATAACATCTTGCTTTCTTTCTTTAATATCTTTCTCAGCTTCTTGTTTCATCTCAAAAATTGTTTGTTTTGCATCAATTTCTGCATTTTTTATAATGTGCTCAGCTTTAATTTGAGCATCATTTACTATCTTATCAGCATTATGTTTTGATTTATTAATCTTATTACGATTGAAATAAAATAAACAAAAATAGCCTAAGCCAAAACCAGCAATTATGCAAAAGAAACCAATAATTAAAATCCAATACCATTGTAACATTTTAAAATCTCCTTTTGCCAAAAGTATCGTAAAAATAGCGTTAAAACGTCTAAATTTTAATTTATTTATCAAATGTATAATTAATAGAACAAATAAAATATATATAAGTATCTTACGATACCTTTAAATTATAGCAAAGGCATGATTATTATTCTACAAGTAAATTTTGCCAATTTAGGTTGAAATTTGATGTTATTTTTAGATTAAATTAGATTAATTTATTAGCTTTTTCGCTAATTATTTTCAGTTGTATTAGGAACATTTTTATTTAATCTTTCGCCATTTACAATTTCACTTTTTAATCTATTAAAAACATCTTTATTTTCATTTAAATAAAGCTTTGCAGTATCTCGTCCTTGTCCCATTCTATTTCCATAGATTTCATACCAAGAACCAGATTTTTTTACAATTCCCATTTGAAGTCCAAGATCTAAAAGTTCGCCTTCTTTGGAAATACCTTTTCCATAGATTATATCGAGCTTACAAGACTTAAATGGCGGAGCCACTTTGTTTTTCACGACTTTTACACAGACCGTATTTCCTACATAATTTACACCTTGTTTTATCGCCTCTGTTCTTCTTATATCAATTCTAATACTTGAATAGAATTTTAATGCTCTTCCACCGGTTGTAATTTCGGGGCTTCCATAAATTACACCAATTTTTTCTCTTAATTGGTTGATGAAAATAACTGTACAATTTCCTTTATTTAAAACCGCCGCAATTTTTCTTAAAGCTTTTGACATAAGTCTTGCAAGTAAACCAACTTGATTGTCAATCATCATTCCATCAACTTCGGCTTGTGGAACAAGTGCGGCAACACTATCAACAACTATTAATTTGAAGACTCCAGATTTTGCAAGCATTTCAACAATTTGTAATGCTTGTTCACCAGAATCTGGTTGACTTAAAATTAATTCATCAATATCAACACCTAGATTTTTAGCATAAGCTGGATCAATTGATTGTTCAGCATCAATAAATGCACATCTTCCGCCGTTTTTTTGTGTTTCAGCAATGGCAGTTAATGCAAGGGTAGTTTTACCACTACTTTCAGGACCATAAATTTCAATAATTCTTCCTAAAGGATAGCCACCACAACCTAAACATTCATCTAGCAAAATTGAACCACTCGATAAAACTTCTGTACTAGTTTTTGGTTTATCACCAAGAATCATTACGCTTCCACGTCCAAAAGTGTGTTCGATGTCGCTTAATACACTTTTTAAAGTCTCATCATAAATTTTCTTTGTTTCATCTTTCATAAAATTTACCTCCACACTTATTAATAGGTAGGGAATTTGAAAAAATTATAAAAAATTTTTAATCTTCATTAAAAATTTTTAAGTTGTCTTTTAAATAAACGAATCCACCAATTAGTGATGTGAGGGTTGTTAAATAGCAAAATATATCGGATATATGCAGATAATTAATCCACGAAGAATCAAAATATGCAAATGGCCATCCGTTTAAAAATACAAAAGAAATTGCAAACATTTGTAAAACAGTTTTAGCTTTTCCCCAATAGTTTGCAGCTAAAACTACGTTTTTGCTGGCCGCCATAAATCTAAGTCCATCAACTACGAGGTCTCGAATAACCATCAAAACAGTACAAAACCATGGAAATTTAAAGCTATCGTTCATGCTGATAAAATTGAGTGATAAAAAAATCATGATTGAATTTATTAACATTTTATCAGCTAATGGATCTAAAAATTTCCCAAGATTGGTGACTTGATTATTTTTTCTTGCAAGATAGCCATCTAAAAAATCAGTTAAACTTGCAATTAAAAATACTCCCCAAAAAATAATCATTAAATAATTAAGCGTTACTCCACCAACATCAAAATTACAATCCTTCACGAGAAACACATTAAATTCATCCAAAAAATAAAAAATAATTAAAGAAATAATTAATAATGTGCTAATAAGGATTCTTGAAATTGTAATTTTTGTAGGTAAGTTAAATTTTTTCATAAGATTCTAAAGCGAGTATTCAGTCCGTAAGCCATGTTCTGTCGAGTGCAATCATTAATCTAAGATTTCTCTTATTAACAAATCTTCAATTAGATTTATTAACTTCCCCTACCAATTAATTTGGGTTTCTTGCTTATGGAGTTTACCAACGTTTCACTTTGAAATTTCTTCCAAATTCGTCACTGTGGCACTTTAAGTTTTTAAATCATGACCGAAGTTTTAGATTCTCAAACGTCGTTACTAGCTCCCTAGTACCTAGCTTTATTTATTAAACTAGCATAATCACTACTCTCATCGCAGAGAGTGCAAGCATGGACTTTCCTCTAGCTTTAACTAGCGATTGCATGGACTGAAAGTTATTTAATTTTACTTGGATCTACCCCCAATTCATAGAGCTTATTTTCATAAGCGCTGATTTTTTTAAGTAAATCTAAATTGTCAAGACGTGAATAATCATTAACCACAAAAGTTTGTTTAGATTTTTTAACATTTTGAGCTTTCAAGCTTTCAAGTTCATTCGTTAGTTCTTGATTCTCTTTTTTGAGGTCGTTAATTTTGTCATTTAAATTAATAACGACATTATCGATAACTTTGTAATCTTTTAAGACTTGATCAAGAAAGGTATCGACTTCAAGAGGATCATAACCTTTAACGTTTTTGCTAAACTCTTTGTTTAAAATATCTTTGCTAGTTAATAAAAGTTTCATAATTTTTCACAATTCCTAACAAATATTATTATAGAAGAATGAAGAATAATCTTCAATTATTCAAATTGAAATTATGGAGGTTAAAACCTATAATAAAAAAGTGAAAGAAATTAATCGAGCGTTAAATTACGCTAAAACTGTAATATTTTTAGATTTTGAAGGAACACAATTCTCACAAGAAATAATTGCAATCGGTGCTGTAAAAGTTTTATTAGATAATAAGTGCCAAGTTAAAAAAGTATTTCCGGGTTATAAAGTTTTTGTGAAATCCCATGATCAAGTAGGTCCAATAATTACTAAACTTACTGGAATTACCGATATTATGTTAAAAGAAAAAGGTGTTAACTTTTTTTCTGCAATTAAAAGTTTAAAGCAATATGTTGGCTCTCATCTTAATATTAAATACATTACGTATGGAAATTTTGATATGAGATTACTTCATCAAACTTCCCTTATTGCAGGAATTGCAGAAGATCCATTTATAAAAAGTATTTATAAAAACTATATTGATTTTTCATCTATTTTAGGAAGATACATCAAAAACAAAAAAGGTTCTCAGCTTTCTCTTCATGATGCACTTGAAATTTTTAACATCACTCCAAAAGGCGATCCTCATGATCCAGAATTTGATGCTTATAATTTAATGCAACTCTATCAAGGAATGCTTACAAATAAAGCAATTATTGTTAAAGAATATACTAAAGTTTTATTAAATAACAATGTATATCCCGCCCCAATTTCAAAAATCATAAAAGATTTAAAAATGACTGGCAACGCAACAATGGAAGACTTAGTTAAATACATTGGAGAAGATATTTGATGGTTAATTATCCAATTGGAATAAAAAATAAAAAGAAAACTGTCCTCTATAAAAATCGAGGTATGTCACTTGAATCGTTATTAAATGATACAAATGAATATTATTTAATCAATAATATTGCGGTGATTTATAAAAAACCAACACCTATAAAAATAATAAAAATGGATGAAGTCAAAAAAAGGATAACAAATGCCATTTTTGATAAGCCTTCTACAACTGATTATAATGGAATATATAAGGGTTCCTATATAGATTTTGAAGCAAAGTCGACTAAAAATAGAACAAGTTTTAATTTAAATAATTTAAGACCTTGCCAAATTTCACATTTTCGCAAAATTCTCATACAGAAAGCCCTTGCATTTTTAATTATTGAGTTTTCAATGCTTGGAAAATACTACCTTCTTCCAGCTCAAAAATTAATTTATTTTATAGATACAAAATCAAAAAAATCAATTCCATTAGATTATATAAAAGAAAACGGATATGAAATTAAAAGATCAATTAATCCGCCTCTAGATTATTTAAAATTAGTTAGTTTTTGTAAGATAAAATGAACAAATTTCTTTAAGTTTGCAATCATCGCAACTTGGATTTTTGGCTTTGCAAAAATGTCTTCCAAAAAAGATGAATTTATGATGGAGATCTATCCAATCTTGTTTATCAAATGTTTTCTTTAATTTTTCTTCCACCATTTTTGTTGAATCATCTTTTTTTGCTAAATTAAGCCTTTTGCTAACTCTTTCGACGTGGGTATCGACAGGAAAAGCTGGAATTTTGAAATATTCTGCAAGCATTACATTGGCAGTTTTATTTCCTACTCCTGGAAGTTTTTCTAATTCTTCTTTAATAGATGGAACTTTTCCATCATATTTTTCAATTAAAACTTTCACCATTTCTTTTAAATACATGGCTTTATTTTTATATAAACCAAGAGGTTTTAAATATTCTTCAATTTCCTCTAGAGAAGCTTTATTTAATTCTTCAAGACTTTTATATTTAAAAAATAGATTTTTTGTAACTAAATTGACTCGTTCGTCACGACATTGAGCCGAAAGCATGACTGCAATTAACAATGAATAATCAGAAAAATAATCAAGAGTACATTTGGCTCCAAAACATTTTTCATCAAAATAATTTTTAATTACTTTTGCTTTATTGGTCATTTTCTAATCTTTTTATAATAAGTGAATCGATATAAGAAATTGTTAATTTGTTCACGTTTGCAGCATCTTTTAAAGAATTGATAATAATTTCTTGGTCAACGTCGTTTTTAAAATAATCATCGATATGAGAAAGTTCGATTGGTGTTAATTTTCTTTTAAAATATTTTTCAAAAAGTTCGAATGTATCTTGTCTAATTTTAGAAAGCTCCTCATTTCTGTTATATTCTTCCTCGGTGAATAATGATTTTTCAAACTTTTTATAAAGGATTTTTTTAATAGGTTCTAAGGTCGTTCTTGGCTCTCCACTACTTGTATCAAATTCAATATATTTCTTTTTATAAAGCGAGGTTAAACTTTTATCAATCAAAGTTGGTGTTAAAGACATTTTTAAAGCAAGGGCTTCTGGAGTAACAAACTCATTTCCTTGTTCATGTAAATGATAAATCATCAAAATAACTGCTAATTCATTTTCATTCATGTTCATTTCTTTATAGAAATCCAACAGTAAATAACTAAAATCAATTGCACTATAATTATTGCTTCTCATAATTCTTCCCTCTTGCCTTTTCTAACTTTCTTTTTTCTTCTTCTACCTTGTCTTTACTTAATAAATTTATTCTAAAATAGTTTTTATTGATTGCTTTTTTAGTCCTTTTTTCAAATTTAAGATTATATTCTACTACAAATCTTTCAGCTCTTAAAATCCTTAAAGGATCTTCTTTAAATCTTTTATTAGGATTTCCGATTGTTCTTAAAATTTTGTTTTCTAAATCATAAAGTCCAAAACCGGTTGGATCAATAAGATTATAGTTTTCATCTATATATATGGCATTTATTGTAAAATCGCGTCTTCTATAATCTTTTTTGATATTTTTTACAAATTTAATGTAACTTGGATGTCGAGAATCTTTATATTTTCCTTCTTTTCTAAAAGTAACAATATCAATTTTACTTTTTTCAAAAGTAATTTTAACTGTTCCAAATTTAGAAAAAGTCATATCAACATTTAAAAATTTATTAATTTCCTCAGGAGTGGCATCAGTTACAAAATCATAGTCAGATATATCTAAATTTAGTAAATAATCTCGACTAGTTCCGCCAATCATGTAAAGTCGGTAGCCATTTGAATTGAAAATAGTTTTAAAGTGGTCAAAAATCTTATTCATCGCATAATTATAATATAATAATATAAAACTTTTCATCACTTGTTTTTCTGCAATAAAAAAGAGCCTCATTGGCTCTTACATTTTTGTTTTTAAATTCTTTTATTTAATAACTTCTTTTAAGTTTTTGGATGGTTTGAAACCAATAGTCTTTGTTGCAGGAATTGTAATTTTCTTTCCATCAACTGGTGAAGTGCCAACTCTTTCTTTCCTATTTTTGATAGCAAAAACACCAAAACTTGAAACTTTAACAGATTCGCCTTTTTCAAGAGCTTTTTGGATTTCATCAAATAAAACATTAACGGCATGTTCGGCATCTTTTTTTGTAATTCCTACTTTTTCGTTAACGACGGCAATTAAATCAGCTTTATTCATATTTAATCATCTCCTTATAGAATTAAAATAGCATATAAAATACTGTGTATCAATCTTTTTAGTCTAAAAATCAAGATTTTATCGGGTTTTTACAATTTTTTTTGAAAATTTTAATGAAATTTTAATACTCACTAGATAAAAATACAAAAAATTCTTTATTTTCGTTTTCTCAAAATTAAATTTATTGGGCTGCCTTCGAGCTCAAATGAGTCTCTAATTTTGTTTTCAATATATCTTAGGTATGAAAAATGCATCCATTTTGGTTCGTTAACAAATAAAGCGATTGTTAATGGTTTGGTTGCTACTTGTTGAGCATAATAAATCTTACATCTTCCACCATTAAAATTAGGCGTTTCATTCATCATTTGAGCATCTTGAATGACATTATTTAAAACAGCTGTTTTAATTTCAAAATTGTAGGACTCATAGACTCGATCAATGGTTTCAAAAATCTTGTTAATATTTGTTTTATCTTTTGCTGAAGCAAAAACAATTGGTGCATAGTCCAAAAATTTAAATCCTTTACGAATATTTTCGATAAATTCTTTACTTTCTTCTTGTGGATTTTTAATTAAATCCCATTTGTTAACAACAATTATAATTGCTTTATGATTTTCAATTGCATAACCAACGACATGTTTATCCTGTTCAATAATCCCTTTTTCTGCGTCAATTACTAAAATTGCAATATCGGAGTTTTCAATTGCTCTTAAAGCTCTTAATGCCGCATATTTATCGATTGCTTCATAAATTTTTCCACGTTTTTTAAGTCCTGCAGTATCAATTGCAACGTAATTTCTATTAGCTCTTTTAAATGGGGTATCAATGGCGTCTCTTGTTGTTCCTGAAATTGAAGAAACAATAGTACGAGTTTCATTTAGCATAGCGTTTGTAAGACTTGATTTTCCAACATTTGGGCGACCAATCAAAGCGAATTTAATGGCTTCTTCAACCATTTCACTTTCTTCTTTTGGCAATTTTTTTACAACTTCATCTAAAATATCGCCAATTCCAATCCCATGAACACCACTAGTTGCAATTGGCTCGCCAAGTCCTAAAGCATAAAATTCATATATATTATTGATTTGTTCGATGCTATCAATCTTATTAACTGATAAAATAACTGGTTTTTTAGATTTATATAGCATGGAAGCAACTAATTTATCGTCGTCAGTAAGTCCAATTTTTCCATCAACTACAAATAAAATTACATCCGCTTCATCGATTGCAAGTTGTGCTTGCATTCTAATTTGTTCTTGAAAAGGACGGTTTTCAAGTTCAATTCCGCCCGTATCAACACACATAAATTCGCGGGTTAACCAAGTAGCTTTTCCATAAATTCTATCCCTCGTAACTCCACGTTGTTCTTCAATTATGGATTTTTTTGTTCCAATTATACGATTAAAAATTGTTGATTTTCCAACAGAAGGAGAGCCAACAATCGCTAGAAGTCCTAAGGCCATCTTAAATTATTCCTTTATTTTTTAAAACGATGTACATTTTATCAACGACATCGCTAATTTTCATATTCGTTGTATCTATTAAAATGCTGTCACTCGCTTGTTTTAAAGGAGCAAAATCCCTATGAGAGTCAATATAATCACGCTTTTTTAAGTTTTCTAAACATTCTTCTTTTGTTGTTTGAATTCCTTTTTGAAGATTTTCCATATATCTTCTTTCGGCTCGTTCATTAACATCGGCAATTTGGAAGAATTTAACGCTAGCGTTTGGTAAAACATGACTTCCAATATCTCTTCCATCCATTATAACTGAACGATTACTAGCTAACTTTCTTTGAAGACCAACCAACCATAATCTTATATTTTTATAAGTTGAAACATAACTTACATTATCGGCTACATCGTTTTGCCTTACTCTTTCGCTGACATCTTTGTTATTTAAAGTAATATGATTATTTTCATCAAAATCAATAGATATTTTTCCAATTAAACTATCACATTCCTCTTCGTTTTTTGGATCAAGATTATTTTCCAAAACTGCAAGAGTAAAAGCTCGATACATTGCGCCAGTATCAATATATGTAAATCCAAGTTTAGTTGCTAAAATTTTAGCGATAGTTGATTTTCCAGAAGCACTAGGCCCATCGATTGCGATACTATAATGCTTCATAAAGTTTTAGCCATCCAAACAATAAGTGCGATAAGAACGCATAAAACACCAAAAGCTAAAACACCATATAAAATCATTAATAAAGTTTTGTTGGTTTGATATTTTTTAAATATTGGAGCATCTTTAAAATTTGAATCTTTACTTTTTTTGTCTTTTTCAATGTTAAGAGGGGTGGTATCAAACATTTCATTGTTATTAATTGGAATTGTTTGAGTAGCGGATCTTTCTTTTGTCGACTTTGCTTTCCCACTATCAAAATCACCATCACCTGGCATATTTTTAATTTCTTCACGTAATTTACTGTATTTAGCCATTCTTGTTGTTACATCTTTTTCTTGTTTCATGTTTTATATCGTATCATTTTTTGCCCGTTATTTAAATTGATATATTTAATATTTTTCAAAAAAATGATATATTACTTGCGGAGGATTTATTATGCCTGTCAAAGTTAAAGTTGATGCTGATGCTTGCGTTGGTTGCGGTCTTTGCGTCGGAAGCTTCCCAGAAACCTTCGAATTTGATGAAGATGGAAAGGCTAAAGTTCACGGCGATATCGATGAGGCAAACGCTGATGAAGCTATTGCAAGTTGCCCAGCTGGTGCAATCTCAAAATAATTAGAGTTAAAAGAAAAAAGACCGAATGGTCTTTTTTTCTTACTTTTTATCAATTTTATCTATTAAAAATCTAGTTGGTTTATAAATAATCAATGTTACAAAAATTACTAATGAATCTTTTATAAAATTAAACGGAAGCAAAAATTCATAGGCAATTTTTATATCGGTTAAAGAAGTAATTGAATTATCAAAAACTTGAAACATTCCAACAATAACATTTTCTCCAAAAACTAAACCATAAAGTGGAAAAATTGTATATAAACCAATTAAACATGAAACAATTAAGTTTGCTATTAGACCTACAAGAATTCCAATCGTTACACCAGTAAAAGTTCGATGTTTATTGTAGACTAAAGTTGCAGGAAGAATTAAGGCACAGCCATAAATAAAATCAGCTAGAACGCCAATTCCTAAAGTTGTAGGAATGTCGGTAATTAATTTAAACACACTTTTAATGATTAATAATGTAATTGCGGTTGGCGTTCCAAAAGCAAATCCTGCTAATAAAATAGGAATTTCTTCAAGATGTATCTTTAAAAAACTTGGTGCAAAAGGTAAAGAAAATTGAAGACCTGGAACCATGTATAAAATAATTGACAAAGCACCAAAAATCGCCGTTCTTGTTATGAGTTTAATAACAACTTTTTTATCTTTCATTAAAATTTAATCTTTCCTTTTTTGATAAGTTTTTCAATTTTTACTAAGGCTTTTTCTTTGCTTTCTTGCGAATTAAATTTTAAAGTTATGCCAAGTTTGGTAACCACTAAATTTGGATTAAAATTTTGGTTAGTGGAAATTGAATTTACTAAGCGTTCAGTTTCACGAACGCTTAAATTGTTTTTCTTTATTTCTTCTACTACATAGTCAATTTGTTCACTATTAAGTCTTGCAAAAGCTTTGGCGTGTCCATAACTTATTGTTTCATTTGAAATAAGCCTTAAAACTTTTGGACTGAGTTCAGAGAGCTTTAAAATATTTGAAATTTGTGATGGAGATTGTTTAAAAAATAAACATAACTCCTTATTTTTATAATGAAATTCTTTTTTTAATTCATTGCAAATATATGATTGATCAACAACGTGTCCTCTTTTTAAACCTTGAATGTATGTCGCAGAAATAATTAAAGCTTCTTCATCACTATAATTTTTAACTAAACAATCAAGAGTTTCCACCCCAGCTTTTTTTGCTGCAAAATAGGCTTGTCGTCCGATAATAATTTCATATTTTTCGTTTTCAATAGTTCTTACCAAAATTGGAGTATAGGTTCTTTTATTTACCATTGGTAAAACCTCATCGATTTGTTCTTCACTTAATTCGACTTTTTTTAAATACCTTGAATCAACAATATCCTTAACTAAAATTTTATGAATTGTTTCTTGGTTATAACTTGCTTCAAGATTATTAAGTGCATCAGATCGACTATATCTTTTGAGTAAGGTTTTTAAATTAGTTTTAACTATCTTTTGTTTCGTTTCTTTCATGGTCCATAACCTCACGTGTCAATTGCAAATATGCTAAACTTCCTGCACTAGTTGGTCGATAAATTGTGGCAGGCATTCCTCGAGCACTTGCTTCGCTTAAAGAAATATTTCTTGGAATCATTACATTAAAGGTAGTTTCTCTAAATAAATTTCTAACCTGACTAACGACTTCTTTTCCAATATTTGCATTAGGTTCATACATTGTAAGTAAAAATCCCTCGATATATAGGTCTTTATTATATAAACTTTGAACCTTGTTGATTGTTCCTAAAATCTGAGCTAACCCTTCCATTGCAAAATATTCACACTGAACAGGTACTAAAACGCTATTTGCAGCAGTTAAAGCATTAAGACAAAGTATTCCTAATGATGGTGGGCAATCAATAATAATATAATCATATTTTTTATTGATTTTCGAAATCATATTTTTTAAGACAAAAAATGGTTGCAAACTTTTATGATTAATTTCGCTTTCTAAATTGGATAATTTTAAGTTAGCAGGCAATAAATCTAAATTTTTAACCATCGTTTTACGGATTATTTTATTAACATCAACATCTAAAATTAAAGCATCAAAAACATTTTTATTTATTAAAGTAATATCAACGCCTAATCCCCTACTTGTATTACCTTGTGGATCAAGATCTATCAATAAAACTTTACGAGAAAAAGATGCTAAACCAGCACTTAAATTTATAGCGGTAGTAGTTTTTCCAACTCCACCTTTTTGGTTTGAAATAGATATAATTTTCATGGCTAAAGTGGCCTCTTTTTAATTTGAGAAAAATTTCGTGGAAACTTTTTATCGGTATTTTTCTCTTTCATAATTATTATATTAAATCTATCTTCATTTGAAATAGGTAATTTTCTTTTTTGAACATCAATAACTTTAGAAGAAAGGGTTTTTAAAGCGTTTTTGCTCCTTCCAATTTCATCTAAATATTTGCCTCCTTTATATGCAACTAAAATTCCACCAACTTTTAAATAAGGTAAAGCAAGTTCAAGTAAAATTGGAAGATCGCTAACCGCTCTTGAAACTACAATATCAAAACTTTCTCTTTCTGAATCTAATATATCTTCTGCTCTTTTTTCTAAAATTGAGCAATTTTTTAAATTCATTTCTGAAATTACTTTTCTTAAAAATTCACATTTTTTATTGGTAGTTTCAAGCAAAGTAAAAGATGAATTTTCAAACATAAAAGAAAGAGGAATTCCCGGAAAACCCGCTCCACTTCCTATATCTAATACTTTTTTATTTTCGAAATTTACACACTCAATAGGTAAAAGTGAATCATAAAAATGTTTTTCATCAAAGCTTGCATCATCTTTGATAGCTGTTAAATTCATAGTTTTATTGACTTCTAAAACTATTTTTTTATATGTTTCAAATTTTCCTTTATTGTCCATTTTTAAATCTTTTTATCTCTTTTTAAATATAAAATTAAATTTGTAATATCAGCAGGATTTACGCCGCTTACTCGACTTGCTTGACCAATTGTTCTTGGTTGAATTGCATTTAATTTTTGTCTTGCTTCTAAGGCGAGACCATCCATGTGAAGATAGTCAATATCATCTCTTAATTTAACTTCTTCAAATTTTCTTAATTTCTCGGCTTCTTTTCGTTGTTCTTTAATATATCCTTCATATTTAATACTGATTTCAAGTTGTTCTTCTCCAAGATGAGACAAGGTTAAATCTTCAGGAATATCTAAATATTTTTTAAGTCTTAAATATTTTACCCCATTTCTTTTTAAAATTTCACTGGCTGTTAAACCATTTTCTAATCTTAAAAACCCAAGTTCTTCTAAATACTCATTAACTTCACTATTTTTCCCTAAATAAGTTTTGTTTAATAATTCGGTTAATTTTCGAATTTTTTCTCTTTTTTCTTTAAATTTGTTATATCTTTCTTTAGAAATTAGGCCATATTCATAACCATATTCAGTTAAACGCATATCAGCATTATCGCTTCTCATAAGTAAACGATATTCGGCTCGACTCGAAAGCAATCGGTATGGTTCCTTAGTTCCTTTAGTGATTAAATCATCAATCATAACGCCAATATAGGCTTCATCACGCTTTAAAACAAAGGGTTCCAATCCAAGAATGTAATTTGCTGCATTAATACCGGCCATAATTCCAAGACCAGCCGCTTCTTCATAACCGCTAGTTCCACAAATTTGACCAGCGATAAAAAGTCCAGGCCATTTTTTTACCATTAATGATGAATCAAATTGTGTAGGATCTAAAGCATCATATTCAATTGCATAAGCATATTTTAAAATTTTAGCATTTTCTAAGCCTGGCAAACTGTGAACCATCAAATCTTGTATATCCTCAGGCATACTAGTTGAAAAGCCTTGCAAATAAATACTATTTGTGTCGTAACTTTCAGGCTCTAAGAAAAGTTGATGGCGTGGTTTATCACTAAAACGAACAATTTTATCTTCAATTGATGGGCAATATCGTGGACCAACTCCTTCGACCATTCCCCCATACATCGCAGAATCTTTTAGATGATCTTTAATGATTTTATGAGTTTCTGGTTGTGTATAAATTAACCAACAAGGAATTTGATCTTTGATAGGAATAAATTTATCTGTTTCGTAACTAAAACCTTGATCTTCAACATTTCCATATTGAATTTCACCTTTTGAAAAGTCTATAGATTCCTTTGCGATTCGTTGAGGAGTTCCGGTTTTTAATCTTATTAAAGTAATATTCATTCTTCTTAAAGAGTCACTTAATCCAATTGAAGGTTGTTCACCATCAGGGCCTCCCATGGTTTTGACATGTCCTCTTAAGATATCACTATCCATATATGTGCCAGTTGCGAGAATAACGGCTTTACTATTAATTTTTGTATCACCAATTATCACGCCTTTAACTGTTTTTTCATCATGAATTAAATCGGTTACCATTCCCTCTTTAATATCAAGATTTTTTATTTCTTTTAAATGCTCTTGGATAAATTGTGGATATCTTTTTTTATCAGCTTGAGCTCTTAAACATTGAACTCCGGGACCTTTTGCGGTATTTAGCATTTTCATTTGTAAATACTCATTATCTGCTGCTTTGCCCATTAATCCACCAAGTGCATCAATTTCTCTTACAATAATTCCTTTTGCACTACCACCAATTGATGGATTGCAAGGCATATTGGAAACCATTTTAAAATTTAAAGTCACAAGAAGAGTTGATAGTCCTCGATTTGCACACGAAAGAGCAGCTTCTACTCCAGCGTGTCCGCCACCAACAACAATAACATCATATGTATCTTTTATTTTTTTTGTCATTTTATCTTCTCGTTTATATTAAATTTTAAAATTCGACTATTTTTAATTTTATATTTTTTCAAATTTCCCTATATATAACGCCCTCTTTTTTAAAAAACGCTGTTTTTTCTAAATTCTATATTTACAAAAATTAACCTACGCTTCCATCCATATCAAGTTTAATTAATTGATTTAATTCAACTGCATATTCCATTGGAAGTTCTCTTGAGAATGGTTCAATAAATCCCATCACCATCATTTGAGTAGCATCTTTTTCAGAAATCCCTCTACTCATTAAATAAAATAATTTATCTTCATCAATTTTTGAAACAGTTGCTTCATGTTCTAAAAATGATTGATTATTGAAACATTCATTCTTTGGAATAGTATCAGATTTTGATTTATCATCTAAAATCAGGGTATCGCATTGCACATGCGCTCTGCAATTAATTGCATCTTTTGCAATTCTACAAGTTCCACGATAATTGCTAGTTCCACCATTTCTTACAATGCTTTTTGAAATAATTTCACTAGTAGTGTTTTTTGCTAAATGGATCATACGAGCACCAGCATCTTGATATTGACCTTTGCTTGCAACAGCTATTGAAATGCAAATTCCTTTTGCGCCTTCACCTTTTAAAATGCAAGCAGGATACTTCATATTTACTTGAGAACCGATATTTCCATCAATCCATTCCATAGTTGCATTTTCATAACAAACAGCTCGTTTTGTAACTAAATTTACAATGTTATTAGACCAATTTTGAATGGTTGAATAACGGCATTTTGCGCCTTTTAATACAACAATTTCAACCACCGCAGCATGTAAACTATCTTTTGAATAAATTGGAGCGGTACAACCCTCAACATAATGAACGTCAGCTCCCTCATCAACAATAATAAGTGTTCTTTCAAATTGGCCAGTTTTTTCGTTATTTATTCTAAAATAAGATTGTAAAGGCTTTTCAAGTTTCACACCTTTTGGAACATAAATAAAACTTCCACCACTCCAAACCGCACTATTTAAAGCACTAAATTTATTGTCTGAAACCGGAACAACACTTGCAAAATATTTTTTAAATAGGTCTGGATATTGCTTTAATGCTGCATCAGTTGAAAGAAAAATAACTCCTTTTTCTTCAACCTCTTTTAACATATTGTGATAAATCATTTCTGATTCATATTGTGTAGCGGCACCAGCAAGATATTTTCGTTCGGCTTCAGGAATACCTAATTTTTCAAAGGTATTTTTGATCGTTTCAGGAACTTTATCCCAACTATCTTCTTCTTTTCCATAACGAGTAAAATATGTATAAGAATCAAAATCAATATTTATAAGATCTGGGCCAAAAGAAGGAAGAGGTAATTTCATAAACTTGTGATAAGCATCAAGCCTAAAATTAAGCATCCATTCGGGTTCTTCTTTCATTTTAGAAATAAGACGTATTTTATCTTCGCTTAAACCTAATCCACTATTAAAAATAGAGGTGTCTTTATCTTTAAAGCCATATTTATAATCATTATCAAATTCAATATCATTTTTCTTCATGATTACATTTTTCCTCCATTATTTTTTCAAGTCCATTCCATCCAATAGTTGCACATTTAATTCTTGCAGCTTGTTTTGAAGTATTTACAAAAACAAGTGCTTCTTCTAAAACTGAACTATCGTAAGGTTTTTCATAAATCATATTAGTATATTGTTCAAAAATATATTTAGCTTGCTCTAAAGTTTTTCCAATTATTAAATCGCACATAATATCAGTTGAAGCGGTAGAAATTGTACATGCCACTCCATCAAATAAAGCATCTGCAATAATGTTATTTTCCACTTTTAAGTAGACTGTTATATCATCAATACAGCTTGTAGAATCCATTCTAACTTGTAAATAATTTTCCTCATCAACAGGTTTTTTCTTGTGTTGTGGGTTTGAGTAATGATCCATGATGATTTCTCTCATCATCTCAGGATTAAAAGTAAGCATCTAAAATATTTCCTCCCGTTTCTAAAGCTTCACAAAGTTGGTCAACATCTTCTTTATCATTGTAAAAATAAAGTGAAATTCTAACTGTCCCAACAGTATGCAAAAAATCTAAAAGAAGTTTTGCACAATGTTGACCACTTCTAACACATATTCCCTTACTATTTAAGTAAGTTGCCTCGTCTTGAGGAAATACATTTTTTACATTAATGGTAATAATTCCAGTATCAGCATTTTCGTTATAAATAATGACGTCTTTTATCTTTTTAAGTTTAGAAATAGCATAATTTTTTAATTCCATTTCGTATTTTTCAATGTTGTCCATTCCTAAATTTGTTAAATAATCAACAGCGGCTCCTAGACCATAAATTCCAGCAAGATTTTGAGTTCCTGCTTCAAATTTTAAAGGTGGTTCCAAAAGAGAAACATTTCCACAAAGATCAAAACGAATATTATCTCCTCCACCAACCATTAAAGTATTCATTTTGCAAAGTAAATCAAATTTGCCATACATGACACCCGTTCCGGTTGGACCACACATTTTATGACCACTAAAAATTAAAAAATCGCAATCTAAATCTTTAACATCAACTTTCATATGCGGAACGGATTGTGCACCATCAACAACTAAAACCGCTCCATATTTATGGCAAATTTTAGCAATTTCTTTGATGTTTATTTTAAAGCCAAGAACATTTGTAACTTGGGCAACTGAAACAATTTTCGTTTTTGAAGTAATTACTTTTTCTAAAGCTTTTGGAGTCAATTTCCCTTCTTTATCAAGAGGAATGTAGTTAATTTTACAACCAGTTAATTCTTTAACTTTAAACCATGGAAGAACATTACTTGCATGTTCAGCTTCAGTAAGCAAAATTTCATCATCTTCTTTTAAAAATTTAAATCCATATCCAAAAGCAATAAGGTTTAAAGACATTGATGCCCCAGAAGTAAAGACAATTTCCTCTTTTTTTGCATTTATGAAATTAGCAACTTTTTGTCTTACTTCGTCAACTTTTTGATCAACAAGATAGGCAAGATCATAGTCGCCTCGATGAGCATTGGCGTTTTCTTTTTCATAATATAAATTACATGCGTCAATTACACATTTTGGTTTAAAACTTGTAGCGGCATTATCAAGATATACAAAACGTTTGTTTTGCATAGACTCTACATTTTCAAACATTGGAAAATCTTTTCTAATTTTTTCTACATCAAACATATTAAAAACTCTCCTTTATGAAAGATTTAATCTTATTTTTCCCTTCTTCATCGAAATTATCTTCAATTGGTAATAAATAACCTAAAGTAATTAATTTTCGAGATTCTTCTTCACTTAATCCACGTGATCTTAAATAAAATACATGGTCTTCATTTAACGAACCAATAGCACAAGCATGATTTGCAACAATATCATCACAATCAATTTTTAAAGTTGGACTGGCTTTTGCTTTACTATCTTTATCAAATAAAATCACTTTAACCATTTGGTTTGCGTAAGATTTGATACTCATTTTTTCAATATGTGAGATTCCTTTTGCATCAATTTCGCCATTTTTTAAAGCTACGCCATAGCCTTCAAAATCACTTGTTGTTTTTTTGCCAACATGATTAAAACCAATATTGTATAACTTTTTAATATTTTCTTTAGCAATTGATGAAAATTTAAAGCAACTTTTAGCATTATCTCCAAGCAAAATTACATTAGAATTTAAAGTGGTGTTTGCAGTTTTCAAGTCAGCAAAATAAATATTTAAAATCCCATTATTTTTCACATTTCCCAATATATCAAGCGACATTTCGGTACCACTTATTAAGTGTAAATTTAATTTTGAATCTTCATTTATAAAAAGATTTAATTTAGTTTTTAGAGAAAATTCATAAATATTTAGTTCAATTTGTACACCATTAACTAAAGTAAAAGTTACCTCTTCGAAAACATCTTTTAAGGATAGTTCAACAGTCTCATTTTCTTTAAAAACTATATAGGTTCCCGCCTCTTTTAATGAATTCTTATCTACTTTCATTCTTCAATAATTCCTTAGTTGCACACGCGCCAATTGAGACTTTATTCATCTCTTTGGTATCTTTTCCAATATCAATTCCAAATTCAGTTTTGATCCATTCATAACCTTCTTGATCAATTCGTTTGAAAACTTCTGGTCCGCCTTCTACAACAATTTTTCCATTAACCATAACAACAGTTCGATTTGGTTTTACAATATCAAATAGTCTTGCGTAGTGAGAAATAATTAAAAAAGTTGAACCTTTAGCTCTTTGCTTATTTATAACTTCACCAATAGTATTAATTGCATCAACATCAAGACCACTATCAATTTCATCAAGCATTACAAATTCTGGATTTAAAAGAAGCATTTGTAAAATTTCGTTACGCTTTTTTTCTCCCCCAGAAAAGCCATCATTTAAAGATCTATTTACCATATCCATTGGAAATTTAACTTCGCCAGTTGCACTTTCCAATGCTCTATAAAATTTATAAAGAGTAACGTGCTCCTTGCTTCTTGCATTAATCATTGATTTATAAAAATCTGCGCTTATTACACCAGGAATTTCATAAGGATTTTGAAAACCTAAAAATAAGCCAACTTTACTTCTTTCATCAACGCTCATTTTTAAAACATTTTTATCATCAAAAAAGATGGAGCCTTTGGTGACTTTGTAATGTGGATTTCCCATAATAGCAGCTAAAAGCGTAGATTTTCCATGTCCATTTGGACCAAGAAGTGCCACAAAATCACCTCTTTTAATCGTTAAATTAACTCCTTTTAAAATTTCTTTATCTTCAACACTAACGTGCAAATCTTTTATTACTAATTCGTTCATAATATTAACCTCAAACCGTGTGTATTTTATATCAAATTATGAGCAATGACAAATAAAACAATAATTTGCTTTATACTAAAGTATAAGTTTTCTTACTAAACGCTATTTTGTGTTGTTTTTAATGCATTATAAGTATAAAATGTTTAATGCTATTTTTAGAATAGATTTATTTAAACATGGAGGATTACTCATGAAGAAAAGCAAAAAGATTCTATTACTTGCATGTACTACTGTAAGTTTGCTTTCTTTAGCGGGTTGTAATGAAGTTACAGCGAAAGGAAACGTTATCATTTCTTTTAAAGATGTAAATGGAAAACAAACAACCTACACCGCTGATGAATTATTTAAGAATTACACCGATTCTGATAAAGACAGTACAGAAAAATACTATAATGCGATTTATAACGTTATGGTTAGACAATGGTTTACACTTTCTGAAAACGAAGCCGTTAAAAATGAATGTGATAAACAAGCTCAAATTAATCTTGATAGCTTAAAATCAAAAGCTTCAACCAATGCTACCGATAATAGCACATCTTATGATAAAGAATGGGAAAAGATTCTTGATTCGGAATTATCTGGAATTGCAAAAACCAAACGTAACGAAGAAGAATTATTGTTAAAACTTCAATTAACTGAATACAAAACCAAACTTGAAGATACTTATTATGATACTTTCAAGACTTGGAAAAAAGATACCACACAAGATCAAAGCGAAGAAAAAACCAATAACTTATTCTGGGGAGATAAAGGCTATCTTGCCGAGAGGCTTCCATATCACGTTAAACACATTTTAGTTAATGTTGATGCATCAAGTGGTGCTTATTATAATGGACAAATTTCAAGCGATAATGTCCGTAATTTAAATTCAGTAATTAGTGAACTTGCAAAAGGAACTAATTTTGGACAAATCGCCGAAGATTTATCTGATGACAGCGGCTCTAAAGCTAAATTCGGTGATCTTGAAATTATGGATACATCAACAAGTTTCGTAAATGAATTCAAACTTGGAATTTATGCTTATGATACTTATTTCAACACTAATAAAGCAGTTAACAATTCTTTAAGTGCTAATGAAAATCCATTTAACATCCCAGAAAAAGATGCAAAATACGTTAAACAACTTGGTATTGCATCAATTCCTTATGGCGCACTTGTTAAGATGGATGAATTAAAAGATGTCGTTACCGATAACAACAACAAAAAAGTTAACGACGATGATCCAACTTATTATCCAAGAAATGTTTTATTTAATAAATATTTCAACAACCACAATCTTGCATTTATTACTCCAGAAAATCTTGCTGGTACCAATCCAACAAAAGAAGATGCTGGCGATTTATTAAATGAACACTACACTGATTTAGACATAAATGGAAAATGGACAAATGGTGATACAAATCCAGATTATGCCTCAATGAAAGGATTTAAAGATGTTTTATTAAAATCCTATGATAATGAAGGAAATTATACTGGAAATATCTCTAAGAAAATCCTTTGCGATAATGAAGGAAATCCAATTCTTGTTGTAAGAGCTGGGACTTCAAGTTATCAAGGAATTCACTTCATTGTTGTCAATAGAAGTGCCTTAGAAGAAAATAAAACTGTTACAAATAATGGTGAAACCTATAACGTTCCATTAAATGAATATTATGCAAACGAAAATCCATTAACTAACGCTAACGGAGTTAATCCAGACTTCCCAAAAACCGAAGGTGGAAATCAAAAATTAACTTATATGAACTCCTACTCAATGACTTATGATGACTATAACTCAAGAGCTGATGGAGTTAAGAGCAAAGTTAAAGGATTTGATTCAAACTATGAAATGCGTATTTACACTTGGTTAGTTAAAAAGTTAAATGTTAACTTCAACACTATTTCTGGTTCAAATATTGGCGAAAAAATTTATAGTTATATTGAACAAAAGAGAAATTCAAGTGAATATAGCTTATATAATACCAATACTCAAACTTGGGATTCCTTTATTGAACAACTTCAAGTTCAACAATCTCAAAGAAAGACCAAATTAATTCCAGAAACCTGTGCTTTGAATTTCAAATCAGGTTTCAAAAACAATAGTGATCCTACAGTTGTGGAGGCTTGTTATCATGAAAAATAAAAAAATCTTTACCCTTCTTGCTTTAGCAAGTACTTTACTTCTTTCTTCTTGTAACGATAATACAGTTTATTCTCGTCCAACCAATGAAACTAAAGATCAAGTTTTAATTAACAACACAAATGTCGCTCATAACACTGTTGAGTGGCTCTATGATGCATTACATGATAGTTCAAATTCATCTGAAAAGGTTCAAGAAGCAGTCTTTAAAGTTTTAGAAGAAGGGATTTTTGGAGCTTATTCTGTCAATGAAAATGGCGATGTAATTATTGCTGGATATGATGGAGAAGGCGAATCAAAACAACTTGAATTTATTAAATCTCACAAAGCTTTTTGGGACAAGGCAAAAAAAGGCGATAGTAATAAATATGATTATGTCGAACCAACTTCTTTAACTGACACCATTAAAGTCCGTGTTAATTTATTCAAAAACTTAGTCAAAAAACAAATCGTTATTAATTTATTTGAAAAAGCTAACGTTGAATCAAATAAATATAGAAACTATTTCTACGAAAGTAAATTTGCTCGTAGTTTAGCAAGTGATTTTTATAAGATTAGTGGCGTAAAAGATTTATATAACACCAAACATGATGAAGAATCTTCAACTATCTTTACAAACAAAGTTATCCTTGATAACAGTGTTACAAAAGAAGATATCACTACTATTATTGGAACAAATAACACTTTCAAAAAACCAGTTTTACATTTAGGTTTATATAGCGACTATATCAATAAAGCTATTATTCCAACCGTTATGCAAAATTTACTTATTGAGCAATATATTTATGATAATCAATACACAACCATTAGCAGAACTCAATCAAGAAAAATTAAATACATCTCACTTACTACAGAAACTAAAAACGTTAGTGATGCTCGTAGATTAATTAACACTTTCGTTGAAGAATATGTTAATAAATCTCAAAAAGATAAAGAAATTAACTACGATATTCTTGCAAATGCTTGGAAAGGTATTTATCAAGATCTTTTCGACGAAGAAGGAAAACCAATCAACGAATCTGGTAAACTTCTTGTAAATAGTGGCTTTAGTCTTGGTGTTCCTACAAAAGATGGAAATAAAATTGTTAAATTTGCAGATGGAGAAAAACATCCATACTACAAAAATACTAAATATGGTGATTTAATCGAAGATTTTGCCAAAATTACTTTAAGTCCATCAACCACTGATAGTTCAACTGAATCAACCTTCACTTCAAGTGGAAGTTATTCAATTGAAACCGGTCTTGAAATCAAGACTAATGATATTAGAATTACCGATTATACAACTTCTGATTGGGGAACAAAAGATGGAGGTTTCTCCTCACTTCCAAGCGAAGTTAAAACAAGATTATTCGACTACACCGTTATGACTGATTTTAATAGTCCCACAAATATTGATAAAAATTCATATTTAAAGGAAATTAACGGACATTACTTCTTAAAACGTAGTATTTCTCAAACTGATGATGCAACAGATTCAATTGTTATTAAAGATAGTTCATCATTCTACTTAATTGAAGTTTTAGAAGCACCTTCTCAAGCAAAACTCACAATTGGTGGAGAAAATGCTTACGAAAACACTGCTGCAAATGGATTAAAACAAGAAGAAATCAGCAGAACAATTGGTTATACCATCGCAAGTGGTTCAACTTATAAAACTGCTGCATTTACTCACTATTTAGAAGATTGTGAAATTATCTATCATGATCAATCCATTTACGATTATTTCAAATCTAATTACTCTGATTTATTCAAAAATAATTAGTTAAAAGTTTAAAAAGAGCTGCTTAAATGCAGCTCTTTTTTGTATATAATATAGATAAGCATTTTAAGGAGATAATTTTTATGATTTATAATAAAGATTGCATTTTTTGTAAAATTACAAATCACCAAATTGACACTACAATTATATATGAAGATGACGATGTCGTCGCTTTTTTAGATAATAATCCAGTTAGTTATGGCCATTGTTTAGTTGTTTCAAAAGACCACTACGACTCATTTCTATCAACTCCAAAAACTGTTATGAATAAAGTTATGAACGTTGCTCAAAGAATTGGACAAGTCGATATTACCTCTCTGGGAGCAAAAGGAGTTAACATATTAACAAATTGTTATGAAGCAGCCGGACAAACTATCAGACATTTCCATGTTCATGTCATTCCTCGTTATGATGCACCAGATGGATTAAAACTCGAAATGAATAAATTTGGAAATTTAAATCTTCCTTCCATTGCTACAAAATTAAAAGACGCTTTAAAGTAATTTAAAAATCAATAATAAATAAGGATATTAAAAATGAAGGTTTTACTTTACTTAGAAAATATGAAGATGATGTCAGCAAGCGGAATTGGAAGAGCTCTTGCTCAACAACAAATTGCTTTAAAAGAAAATAATGTGGATTTCACCTTAAAAAAGAACGATAAATACGATATTGCTCACATTAATTCTTACACTTCTGGATCTTATCGATTACTTAAAAAATTACATCGAAAAGGCATTAAAGTTATAGTTCACGCTCACTCAACTCATGAAGATCTTAAAAATTCATTTAGGTTAATTTTTTTGGCTCAACCTTTTTATAATTTTTTAATCGATAGAATGTATTCTCATGCTGATTTAATAATAACTCCAACTCCATATTCAAAATCGCTTATTGAAAATTATAAAAAGGTTAACCGCCCAATTATTGCACTTTCAAATGGTATAGTAGTTGAAGATTATGCTCCAAATAAAAAATATGTTGATGAATTTACAAAATATTTCAACATTCAAGAAGGTGAAAAAGTTGTCATTGGAGTTGGATTTTATTTTAAAAGAAAAGGAATTGATGATTTTATTGAAGTTGCAAAGAAATTCCCAGATGTCAAATTTATTTGGTTTGGTCATTTAAATAAAATTCTAACTTCAAGTTATATCAATCGTTGCATAAGACATAAAAGTAAAAATGTTATCCTTCCGGGTTACATTAAAGGAGATATCATAAAAGGCGCTTATCAATATGCAAGTTGTATGCTTTTTCCAACAAGAGAAGAAACTGAAGGTATTGTTGTTCTTGAAGCTCTTGCTAGTCGTTGTCCTTTAATTGTTCGAGATCATAAAGTCTTTGAACCTTGGTTAGAAGATAAGCTTAATTGCTATAAAGGAAAAAGTGTTGAAGAATTTGCTAATCTAGTAAATTATTGCTTAAATAATCGAGATGGAAAAATTCTTGATAAAGGTTATGAAGTAGCGAAAGAAAGAGACTTAAAAATCATTGGATCAAAACTAAAAACTATCTATGAAGATGTTTTAAAAACTGAATAAATAATTAAGTAATTTTAAAGAAAAAATCAACTACTTATTAGTTGATTTTTTTAAATTTCCATACGCTTCCTAGCTCTTTTTATCATTTTTGAGTTTGTAAGGTTTATAAAATGTGCGGTTATCAAAGGAGAAAATTTTATCAGTTCTTGAACCTTCTGGAACACCTTTATAAGCCTTATCAAGCACCATCATTTTGCTATCCATATCATCAATCATTGAAAGAAGAAGAGCTTCTCTTGTTTCAGGAAGAACAGGAGATCCATATTCTTGTTTTCCATGATGAGATAAAATCATATGTTCTAAAAGTAAAGGAACTTCACTATCAATATGTTTTTCATCAGCAATTTCTTTTACAATACTCATTCCAATTGAAATGTGTCCTAAAAGATTTCCTTCTATAGTGTATTTAGGAGCTATTGGGCTAGAAAACTCAATAACTTTTCCGATATCATGTAATAAACACCCAGAAATTAAAATGTCATAATCGACATCGCCATATAAAAGTTGTATTTGTTTTGCAAGTTTGCACATTGAAACTGTGTGATAAAGTAAACCATGAAAAAAATCGTGATGGCAAGAAACGGCGGCTGGATAATCCACAAATTTTTTAAAATATCTTTTAAACACTTCTTCAAGAATTATCTTGCAATCAGGATTTTTTACACTATTATAAAATTCTTTAAATTCGTTTTTTAAGATATCAAGCGGAATTGGTGAGCCAATAATTAATGAATCAAGATTTACTTCATGTTCATCGATTTCATATGCTCCAAGAATTTTAACTTGAAGTTTATCTTTATAAGAATAACATTGTCCATCAATTCTTAA